>Ga0172366_10000351_pt1 | contig 32149 bp, 14 predicted proteins | sample LakKivSesite69cm_FD_114533 | JGI IMG/M metagenome (GOLD analysis project Ga0172366, IMG submission 114533) | Sediment microbial communities from Lake Kivu, Rwanda - Sediment site 69cm | ecosystem: Environmental > Aquatic > Freshwater > Lake > Sediment | place: Rwanda: Western Province, Lake...
CAGGATGATGTTGTTGAGTTCAGGACTGTAACTGGGGAACTCCATGATATGATACTTAATCTTCCCGCTCAGCTTAATCTAAAGGGTGTGGACATCTCATCTGTAGTAGTTAAGAATGCTGACGATTTAACTGTAATATACAAGAACAATATAGACTATACTATAACAGTAGGTAGCGAAGTAGATAGCACGTACATTAACCTACTTCAATTTAGTAAGATAAGATCGGGAGCAAGGGTCTCTATAGATTATCAAGCTAATGAGAATTTTTTGGTGACCTATACAGCAAACAGTCTGATTTCACAAGTTCAGACTTCTGTGAATAGCATGAAACACGCAACCGCTGACGTTCTTGTTAAGCAGGCTATAGGGAATAAAGTAGACTTAAGTATGGTTGTTGTAAAATCAGGAAGTATTGATCCGAGGTACATAGAGTCAGATAGAACTATAATGAAGTCTCGTATTCAGACTGCAGTTTCCAACTATCTTGATAAATTAAGGATGGGTGAGACTTTTACTCAGTCAGCCCTTGTGGATGTCGTGAGACAAGTACCAGGAGTAAAAAGTGTTAAGATACCGTTACAAAGAATGATGAAAAGAAATGGCTCTTTCATCCCATTGGATGATTTAGGAAATCTTACTTTTGAAGTGTATCAGAGAACAAGTAGTAGCGGGGTAACTTCATATAGGACACTTAATAGCGTTCTTACATACAGTACTACTGAAAATGGTGGTGAATCCAATCTTTTCAGAGCAGTGTATGAAAATAATATGGCTCTTCTTCTCATGACTAACCCTAACGATGTCTCTAAAGGACCAGGAAGAGCATATATACAGGCGGATGGTAAGATAATCGTAAGCACAAAAGATGGAGCACCTCCACAGACTAAGGATTACAAAGCAGCATACTATGTTTTATATCCAGCTGATGTAATACTATCACAGGATATAACAACCAGTGAAATAGAGTATTTGTTAGTAGATTCTATCAGTTTGAAAGACATAGATATCGTAGAGGATTCAGCGGTCAAAAAAGGATTATAAAGATGGCTAAGAATTTAGGAAATGAAGTATTCAGTGTATATGATGGCCTTGGTTATGCCTATGATAAGGTATTCTTTCAGAAAGGCAAACCTCCTCTTTCATCTGAATTAAATGAAGCTCAGCAGCAGCTGGAACTTCTTATCCAGAAAAGTACGGCACATATGTCCTCTGGATGGCTTAGTTACAGGCCCTTCTTCACTGATAAGTCTTTAGAGAACTATTTCTATACTCAAGACCCAGAAGGCTCAAAGCCAGAAGTAGCTTTGGTTAATGGATGGCCTATCTATGTAACCAATACTGGAACCTCTCTGCCACATGTGAACGCTGTTAATTTGTCTGATTTTGAGCTTCGTTCTGGAAGCAGGGTAGATGGAGTTTTTCTGGAAGTCTGGAGGTCTTTACTCTCCCCAGGAACAAGTGATTCTAAACCTCAGAATCTTCGTAAAGTAAGTAATTTGAATACAGTTTATATGTTTAATGACCAGATTGGTTGGGCACTTGGGGATAATGGTGTCATATTAAAAACCATAGATGGTGGTAATAACTGGGTATCAAAAGAAACTCCTGTTGCAGTAACTTTCAATAGAGTAAAATTCCATGATGCTTATTTAGGATATGCAGTTGGTAACAACGGTTATATAATTAAGACAGTCAATGGTGGAGAGAGTTGGGCAGTAATTACTACTAACATCTCTAATGTTCTTAATGACTTATGTATCATAGATGACAAGACCGTATGTGTTGTGGGAGATAATGGTACAGTTCTGCTTTCCATCGATGGAACAAATTTCGAGTTAATCGAACAAACCAGTGGAGTTTCTACAAACTTCAATGGTGTCTTTTTCTTTGATACAGCAGTAGGATGGATAGTAGGAGATACAGGAACTCTGCTCATTACTAATGACGGTGGAAATTCTTGGACATCCCAAACTATCATTGATGCAGCGAACAATCTGCAAATAACAGAAGATTTAACCTCTGTAGCATTCTTTAACTTGAATGATGGCTTAGTTGTTGGTAGAAAGGGTATCATTTTAAAGACTACAGACGGAGGAAGAACCTGGGCAAATATGACCAATAATATTTGGACAGGTACAGAATATACCTCTCTCACATCTTTATACCCAACTAAAGAGAACACTTTATATAGCATCTTTATTCAGAAGGAATTTCCACTTGATTTTTCTTTGACTATATATCCTAACTCAAGAAGTTCCTTCTCAACAGCTTCTTACAAGATATCTCCGACCAATTATCCTAACTCTTTAGTTCTTGAATGGGTAGGAGTTCAGGATAGGAGAAGCTACATAGAAGTTCTTAATTTGGATAACTATGCCAATGCTGAAGAACTTAGAGATGCTATCAACGCGGTTACTAGCCCTTATCTTTCTTCTGATGCAGCCCTACCGGATGCATCAAGACAAAAAACTAGAGTATTTCAATCTGTAGTCGATTATGCCCCTATCAATAAGCCTTCTGAACTAAGACCCTCCTCAGGTGTGATACCTAATCGCACGACTACCGATATCAGTTTTTCTATCCAGGATAGAGCTTGGGTATGTGGGTCTAATGGATTACTTATCACTACAGAGAACAGCGGAGCTAAGTGGAGAGTACTTAGTGCAGGTACCGGGGAAGACCTATATGATTTGTTTTTTGTTAATGAAGTTTTAGGTTGGATAGTAGGATATGAGGGAACAATAATAAAAGTGGAAAACACTATAAAGTATATTCCTTTTGGAAATATACTTAAGTCTGAGAGTAGTATTACAACTCAGTTTACTGTTCAAGACTCAGATTTGGAAGTAAGAACTAAAGGAAGAATTTATCCTGAAGGTAATATACAGTCTGAGGCCACTGATTATTTAGAAGACAATATGATAGACCCTAATGTTGGAGTAGAAACAACAAAAAGAGTTCAAATACAGTATAGGATACGAGTTGTAGATGGTATTGATCCCTTCAATTTTCCTGAAGCCGGATTAGGAGCACAATACGTTTATAGTATGGGTCCTAATACTGGAATAGCTGACGCAGGAAGTTACACTTTCGAAAATATGGGGAGCAGCAATGGAGACTACGGGTTGTGGAGGTCTCGCTGCAGAAATACCTATGATGGATTTAGTTGGGCTATTCCTATGTTCTTTGTGTCCAGAAGGAATTCATCTCCTTTCAATATCGAGTCTAATATAAACGGGTCTACATATTTTGAATTAAATGCTATTAGACCTGACGGACTTACATACACTGAAATAGTGGATGATGACGTAATAGATATACGTAGAAAAATTGTAGTGAATACCATGAGCGGTCTTCTTGAGAAGAATATAGACCTTCTTCTTCAGAATCAGCTTAAAACCAAGATAGATAACAAAGACAACAGAGGGACTCAGTTTAGTACTTCTATCCTTTCAGTAGATACTTATTCTGGTATTGGAGATATCACTAATTTGGCTACGGGAGTAGTATCTTCTACAGCAGTGATCCGTGCTGATGTTAAAACTGTGAATTCCAATATCACTCCAGTTGAGACTGAACTAACATACGGCCCTAGGGAAAAAGCATTATATATCAATGAAACCGCACTATATAGCGCTTTCATTGTTAGAGATTCTGCAGTAACAAGTGAGCGTGTCCAAGGAACCTGGGAAGGTTTGGGAACAAATTCTGTAGTCTTTACCCTAACGGGTAATAACCCGACAGGGGATAATATACAGTATCAGATAACAGCAACCTACCTTGATTTCTCAGGTGTGGGATTGTCCCGTGTTCCTGTACAGCCTTTGGGTATGAAATATTTGCCTGATGATACGAATAGCTCATTATTCTACAGAGGTATAGACGTATTCAATAATGATGAGATTATAGAGTACCTTGATGAAAGAGTTTCTGGATATAAGGATTACACTATCCTTTATTCAGCAAAGACTATACAGAATACAGTAGACATGAAGAATTTGTATATGGATATAGGAAATCTCCCAGAAGATGATACAGAATACCAGAGATCATTAAGGAAATTTCATGGTCAGCAATTCAGAGGTTCTCTTGTTGAATATCATTATTTCTTTCAGGCAGTAGAGCCTACAAGTATTGTTCGAGTACCAAAGAATCTTAGTGGGTATGGTGTTTTTTCAGTCAAAAGCGTTTCAAGTGTAAATGGTTCAGTATACAAGATCTCTAATGACTTTAGGACTTGGAGTTCTCTAAGAGATAGAGAGCTTACTGATTCTGGGATAGATACTACTAACATATTGATCTATCTTGATGAAGCTTTTGTGATACCTTCAAATACGATTGTTGAAGTAGTCATGGAAGTAACTACTACTTCTGATTCTACTACTGCAAGTAATTTAGGTCTTCCTTTAAGTAATAAAGGAGAGAATCAGCAAGCATTGAGAGCGCCGTATATGGTTAATTTCAATGTGAACTCAAAAGGTATAGAAGGCTTTTATAAGGCCGTTCTATTCCCAGTACTATTAACTACTGATGACCAGAGAGAATTTACTATAGACTTAAGAAGTGCCAGTCCTTCTTTCCCAGAGTTATTGAATGGTCTTATACTTGGAATAAGTTCTTTTGGTACTAGTGAAAAGCAGAATTCAATGTTTGCATGGTATCCTGAGACCTCTATAATACCGAGTGAGACGGTCTATACAGCACTTCCTATTCTTTCAATTAGTCCTGCAGATGATGAACCTGATACCACAGGTTTGGGAACAGTAGCAGCTAAGTTCAGGATAGACCCAAGAGTAACAACACATGCCGGGACTATCTATGTACCTCTACTGGTCAAGCAGGTAACATTTGAAAATCTGACACAGACAACCACGGCTAATGTTATGTACAGATATCGCCCATATCAAACTCTTAATTCCTTGCCGAGCAGCCTGGATGTAGAGATTATGAAGTGTTCTGAATTTTTGTATATCTCTAACCTTGGAACCGGGGCAACACCTGATATCAAGGGAGAGCCTTATGAAAGTCCTATAGAGAATATTCCGGTGAATGACCCAGGTTTCTTGAATGAGAATATGTTTACTAACGTGGATGATTTGGACTTTAACAACTTTAGCGTAGATTCTGGGTTCGTAAAACTGCCTGCAATAATAGGTAGAACAGTGGGATCTTTCTTAACCTTGTCGCAACCTAACAATGTTGGAGATAAGCTTGGAAGAGCCTATTATTCAGCTTGTAGTGAAGAGTTCAGAATACAAGCTGAACATATGGCGATTGCTAATCCAAGAAAAATATTCATACCAATGCTTGCAAGAATAAGGTCTGATGTAACCTCTCCTTTCTTAAGAGGGGAATTGGTTCTTCTTATCTTCTCTAAGGTATATAAGGCAAGGACAGAAAATCAAGTTGGATTCTTTGAGGATGAGGATATAGAGTATCAGCATGGGTATCTTGAACCAGCTGAGACATCTGTTGGTGTTTATAGATTACAGAATAAGCCTATAGTTAGGATGTAAGTTAGATGGAAGTAAAGACAAGCAAATCAAACACCATCTCTATAGTAAAAGGTATAGATGGTGTTACGAAGTATGTAGTTAACTTAGGCACTATACTTTATAACAATGTATTTGTGTCTTTGGATAATCTTGTCATTCCTATAGACTCACAACAGTTTTTTGAATTGCCTCAAGATTTGAATAAATATGCTGTAGTGAATGTCTACTATAAAGTAGAAACAGGAATGTTTCTTTTTGATAAAGTAGGAGTATTTAATACAGCTATTACTTCTTTATCCTATAGAGTAATTCATAATCATATCCCTATAGCTCAATTTATTCTTCATCAGAGAAATAGAACTACTGAGGTAACGTCTGTTAATGAGTATTCACAGATGTCCACTTTCACGATAAGTGATGAACTGGTTAAGGGTACTACAGGGTCTAAAGGAAATGTAGGTGATACAGGTATAATCGGAAGTACAGGAATAATAGGAGATACGGGTCCTATAGGAGGTACTGGGTGGGAAGGGCCACAAGGAGACACAGGATTTGGATTAACTGGATTTTATGGTATACAAGGATCTACGGGATGGTATCCTGACCAAGATTTGCAGTTATACGTTAAGTTTAAGAATGACGATGAAACCCAAGTAGATTATTCCAGGTATGAAAGAGATTTACAGTGGGACATAGGCATTACCGGATCTTCTTTCTATACGTTAGAATCGGGGATTGTTGATGGGTGTCTTTCTGTCCAATACCAAGAATCCCCTTCCAGATTTAAGAGAAATCAATACCTGGGACTTACTGGAACAGGTATAGTAGCAGCATGGATAAAGATAGATGTAAAACCTATTTCAAATTTCACATATACTGTAGATGGCGTAAATCCTTTAAAAGTAAGGTTTTACGATAGTAGCACATATTTTCCTGAGGAATGGTTGTGGGACTTTGGTGACACGTATAAGAGTGCGACAAGGAACACAGATCATACTTTTAGCAGTTCAGGGACATATATGGTTAGTTTAACGACAACGAACCAAACTGGTTCGGACACTTTTTCACAATACATAACAGTTTAATACTATGACAATTACAGCAGATTTTACAGCAAGTGTCACATTAGGCAGAGCGCCCTTGGTGGTTACTTTTACCGATGCTTCTACTGGAACCATTACAGAGAGACTTTGGGATTTTGGTGATGGGGATTCTACGGATGTTGAGGTATCCCCGGTGCATGTTTATACTGTTGCTGGGACCTATAATGTTAAGTTGATAGTCAGAAATGATACAGAGGAAGATGTAGAAATAAAGGATAGTTACATTATAGTTGAGGAAGGAGTAGTAGAGCCTGGTTTTGTTATCCTGCTTTCAGAAAATTCAGATAATAACCAATATTGGAAATTTTATGTAGATTTAGATAAACATTTGATATTCGAAACCCAAACATATAAATGGAGATCGGTAGATCCTATCATATATATACATAAATGGACATTTGTGATGTTCAATCAATCTGAAGAGAAGATGTATACAGGCTCATTTAGTAGCAGATTTAAGATAATACCATCTGCAAAAAGCATAAATACGACTCCGACTATTCCCTCCTCAAAAAGAATCTGTGTCGTTCCGAATAGCACTATGAAAATAGATGAAGTGCAGGTTTGGAGCAGAGACGTAGATTTTTCCGATTATGTTCAATCGCTTAGGGGCCAAGCAGGAAGATTAGACGATTTAGACTCCTAGGCTTGAATCATTATCTATTAATATTTGCCTCTTATCGATAGGACTAGTTTTTATCTTTCAAAGGCTTATGCATGGCTCTTGATGCTTCTTTAACCATTGATCAGTATACAGGCAGTTTACCGATGACCGTACAGTTCTCGGGGGTTGCGCTATTGGGTACTCCTACTCAATGGATTTGGGATTTTGGGGATGGAACAACAAGTTCAGAACAGAATCCTACCCATGTCTATACGAGCGTAGGGACTTATACTGTAAAACTTAGTGTTACTGACGGTACTGATACTATAGACTTAATGTATGAAAAAGTCATAACAGTTATGAAGATAGATTTTGATGCCTATCCTAAAAAGGGTAGAGTGCCTTTAAATGTAAGATTCACGGACAAAAGTAGAATCCCCAATGCTTATGACCTTATAAGTCGAGAATGGGATTTTGGGGATGGAACAGCTTTTTCTGTCTTGGAGTCTCCCGTCCATACGTATGTTGATCCAGGAACATATTCTGTATCTTTTACGGTTAGGGTAAGAAGGATTTAAAAATGACAGTTAGATATGTAGATAATCTGGCTACTGGTGCAAAGAATGGTACCTCATGGGTTAATGCCTATAGTGACCTACAGACAGCACTAGATGCAGCGTCACCTTTTGATGAACTGTGGCTAAAGGATAACGGAACTACCAATCCATATACAGATGTCTATGTAGTAAACACAAATGACTTGAGAATATACGGTGGATTTGCGGGGACAGAAACATCACTTACTCAACGTGATATCCTCACACATCCTGCCCGATTCATTCGAAATTGTTCTGGAATCTTTCAACACTCCGATCCAGTAACCATCTATGATGGCCTCCTTTTTGATTTGTTGGGAGTTAGTTCCTTCGCTGGAAGTGGAGGAGCTATCTACGCCGGGGGACCTGTAATTGTTCGAAACTGTATCTTCTTGAACTGCCCGGCAGCACATGGTGGAGGAGCATTAGATATAGGGTCTGGTAGTATAGTAGAAAATTGTTATTTTAAGGGGTGCTCTGTAGTTTTTAGTGGACCTGGAGGAGCTATTCGTGCAATTAGTGCAACGCCCTCATCCAGAACCATCATAAGGAACTGTGCCTTTTTCAACAATACCTGTAAAACATATGGTGGTGCTGTATACTGTGAAGACAATACTCTTATAAAAAACTGTTTGTTTGTAGAAAACTCTTCCAGTTCATCAACTGGTACGGGTGGTGGATTACACTACAACATAAAGGTATATGGAGCAGAATACGGGGAATCCATAGTAAATAATACTTTTTACAAAAACTCCGCACCATATGGTGGAGGTTTAGCTGTATATGGACCAGGATCTAATTCCATAGATTTGGTTAACAACATCATATGGAATAACTATAACCCATCAGCTGGTTATGGACATGAAGCTTTAATCTATGTTTCTGTTAATTTGTTATACAACGACATAGGTAACAGAACTAATTCAGGATACTTTAAGGCTCCAACAGTTAATCTTGAGACCAATACGATTACAACTGATCCTTTATTCTTAAATCCTTCTATAGGGAGTCCAACTTCAGGAAGATTTGACCTAACTTTTGCCTCCCCATGTAAGGGTAGTGGAAAAGGATTGCTTGATAGAGGTGTTATAAATAATGTTATAGATTTTTCAGGGAGTCCAACTTCAGGGACCGCACCACTTACAGTTGCTTTTAGTAACCAGGGATATTCTCTGGGAATCTTCAGAAATACTGCACAGTGGGGTTTTGGGGACTCAACAACATTACTTAATACAGCCGACCCTACACATGTATATAGTTCAGTAGGAGCATACAATGTGGGATTCTGTGGTACTATTGTTGCATTCTGTGGAGTTCACTATGATCCAATATATAATTCTGCTGCTCCTAGTTACAATAGTTTTATACTTAAGAACAATTACATAACTGTTGCAGCACTTGCGCCACCTGTAGCCGCTATATCTCCTTCGTCGGTATCGACTGGGGGTATGCCATACACTTTGACTTTTAATGATGTATCAACCGGAGGCCCAGTTACTACCCGCAGTTGGAGTGACGGAAGGGGCAATACTGGCACAGGTACTTCTTTTGGCCCACTTACTTTTACAGAGAACGGAACTTTCACAGTTACTTTAACGGTCAGTAATGCAAGTGGTAGTTCAAGTGCCACGGTATCTGTTGGAGTAAGACCTGTTGCATCTTTTACAAAATCTGCCACAACGATAGTTACTGGAGAGTCTATAACTTTTGATGCTAGTAGCTCATACGTTCATGTAGATACTTATTCTTGGGATTTTGATGATGGTACACCAGTACAAAATGTTTCTAATCCTATTATTTCTCACCAGTATACAGACGCAGGAATTTATGATGCAACTCTTCGGGTTTTGTATAAAGGTATAGCTAGCTTATTTAGTTATTCTACCATATCAGTTACATACCCACCCCCTCCACCAGGGGTACCTGTTGTATCATTCAATATCAGTCCCACCTCTGGATACCCTAACACTACTAACTTCAATTTTTCAGGTAGTGCTGTATACTCTGGTCCTATCCATAGATGGGAATGGGATTTTGGGGATAGTTCTGCTCATGTCCTTTCTCAGAACGCTTCCCATACTTTTTCTGGGAATAGAAATTATAACGTAACACTTTCAGCAACACACCTTTGCGGAGAAGTTACCAAAGTAGGTACCCTTACAAAAACGGTACCTGTTAAACCTAAAGCTTTTTTCAGTCCTTCTTCTCAGGTAACAATAAATGCTGGTAATTCTGTATCTTTTGATGGTACTGGTTCTGGTATAACCGTAACAGGATGGTCCTGGAATTTTAATGACGGTCCTACACAATCGGGTTCTACTGTATCTCATACGTTTACTGTAGCAGGGACATACAGTGTAACTCTTGTAGTAACAGGACCGGATGGATTAACAGATTCTTTGACTAGAACTAACTTAGTTGTTGTTAATCCTATTGCGCCTCCTCCTCCTAATGCCCCTTCAGCAGCTATTATAGCTACTCCTTCTTCAGGTAACGTTCCTTTGACAGTAGTATTTCAAGGAGTAGAACAAGGAGGACCTGTAACTACAAGAGAGTGGGATTTTGGAGATGGTTCGGCTCATTCTTTTGTTAGGGATGTAACACATGTTTATACTTCAAATAAGAACTATACAGTACGATATACTTTAACAGGTCCTGGTGGAAGTAACTATGCAGAGAAAGTTATATCAGTAAGACCTAAAGCTTCCTTCATAGCCAGCCCTCTGTCAGTGCTTGTTGGAGATCCTGTAACTTTTAATGGTACGGGTTCTACTGTAACAATAACGAAATGGGACTGGACTTATGGAGATAACACGTATGGAACAGGAGCTACGGCTTCTAAGACATATGATGCTCCAGGAACATACGATGTAACATTAAAAGTAACTGGAACTGATGGATTAATAGATAATGTTACACAGACAAGTTTAATTACTGTATTTGGGAAAGTATCTGCAAATTTTACATTTACTCCAATTACGGGTAAAAATCCTTTAGATGTAACTTTTACAGATTCTTCTACAGGAAGCCCAACAGCTTGGGCTTGGGATTTTGGTAATGGGGATACAGCGACAACACAAGGACCTCATACTATTACTTATGATGAGAATGGTGTGTATACTATTACTCTTACTGTCACAGGTGCAGGACCTAGCAACACAAGTACAAAGACAGCTACCATATCTATAAAGCCAAAAGCAAACTTTATTTATACTCCTACTTCAGGACCTTCACCGTTGACTGTGGTTTTTACAGATGCCTCCTCTACTAACATAACCTCATGGGATTGGGATTTTGGAGACGGTATTGGTATGAGCAGCCTACAGAGTCCAACTTATCAATATCTGGACGAGGCTATAGGGGATGTGAATGTAAGACTTACTGTTACAGGTCCTGGAGGCAGTGACACGATAACTTTAGGCCCTATTACAGTTGAGTTTCCAGGGGATGCTTACTATGTGGATTTGAATATAAATACATCGGGTGGAATAGGTACACCTACTGATCCACTTAACTATACTGAATTTGTTAATGCGACAGATAACTCTTTGCCTTATAAGATAAGAGGAGCAAGACTCCTTAGTGAGACTGATCCCTATAATGTATACAAAATAGGATTTTCTTTAGATGCGTGGGATTATGACTTATATGGTCCGTGGAGAATAAAAGCTTCTGATCCATCTCAAGAATATTTTACTCTTAATGTAAGCGACTGTTCAAATCTGATACTTGAAACAGAACTTGTTAATGAAGATGGTTCTGCAGGATTAATTTTAGGTGTTAGCGGAATAGTAAAAACATCACATATAAGAGTGAAAGATAAGTGTGTTCTTAATGTAATTGGAAATGCTACTTTCCGTGGTTCAAATATAATAGCAGAAGATAGCAACTTAATACTAAATTACGAAGGAATGTATAAGACTGAGTTTGGTGACTGTTTTATGGATGTTCGAGATATAGGAGTGACTGGTTCTATAAGTGGGGCACAGTTCTCTATACAGCACAGTGTATGTAATCATGGAGGAATGAATAGATTTGGTTCAGAGGTAGCAGGAATTGCTTCTTACACTGGAGTACAATTTGGATACGATAACCCAGAAGAGTGGCCTGCCTGGGATGCTGGTGTGACAGGTGGGGGGTTAGAAGGATTAGATCCTGATCCCACTAAATGGGTAAAGTGGTCCATCTGGGGTAAGAGAGTTGTAGTTGGATCAGGGAACTACTCTACAATTCCTTCGGGTCCTTTTGAAGAAGCCAGACTTGGTATCGGGGATTTTTACTTTGATGCTCAAGCAGAAGAAACAGCATCTTTAACTAAAGATGCTTTTATAAATGTTTTGGATAGAGGAATTAAAACCTGCACGAAATTTGTAGGTATTGGGTGGGTAAAAAATCCTTTAGTAGCGGAAGATCATGTGCTTTATCCTATGGTTGTTTCTGACCCGTATGGAGATGTTTTGGATACAAATGCCTCTTTCAAATTAGAGATTAAAAAAGAAGGCACAGATTATAGACTGCAATATTCTGGTTCAAAATCTAAGCTAATCTATAAAACATTAGACATAAATCTTGATGATGACCAATGGCATTTTCTTAGTTATGTTTGTTTGGATGATGACGGACACATGATATACTATATAGATGGAGAAAAACTTGAGGCAGAAGATGGAATAGATGATGAAGGTCTGGAGTTCTCTATAGCAAGATCAAAAGCAGTAAGATTGGGTGGAGGTAATGTGTACTGTCCATATTTATACGAGACTAATACAGGAATTAATATGTATAACTGGAGAGTAGGAATAGGATTTACTATTCATCAGGAATGGATTAAAGACTTGATGAATATTGATGGCTTAGACTTGGAGATATAAAAAATGGCTATATATGTTGATATAAATTCTACCTATACAGGTTCAAATCATTCAGGGACCGCTTCAGATCCTATGTCTTGGGCACAATGGTTAGCTATAACACCTAAAAGTGGAACTTACTATTTTAGAGGTGTTAGGAGTACTGGGGATTCCATATCGAATGGAACTAATTCGTACCAAATTGACGCTTGGGATTTGAAGTTATACGGTCCTTGGAAATTAGTGGTTAATGATGCTGATTCAATTAATGCTATATATTCTAATGGATATTTGTCAGTTTCTAGTACCACTATTTTTAAGTTTTTTAGTTTAACGAATGCCTTTGTGGTTGTTAATAATTCTGCTACAATTAACATGTCCGGTAATGGTTCTATAGTAAGTTCTACTTATAAATGTGGTACTATTACCTGTTTAGGGGCCACCACGATTACTAACTCTATAATTAATGCCTCTATAACACTTCCCTACAATAACGTATTAGTTGTGACGAATACCTTGACTGATAAATCAGGACCCTCCACATTTGTACTCGGTCCCGGAGATATAACGCTAAGTAGTGTAACATATAACTGGTCTCCTCCTGCATATCCTACGTACTCTGACCCTGAACTATATAATTTCAATCTTTCCGATGGTTTTGGTGTGGGGTACACCACAGGGTGGGCACATCTTGCTCCAGTTAGAAAATACGTGCTTTTGAGTACAGCCTATACTTCGGCAGGGCACGCAGGTACTATCTCTGATCCTTGGTCTTTTACAGACTTTAGCGCAGGCATAAGAGATAATGGAATATACTTTTTTAAAGGACAGTATACCTTATCTACTGATTTCACAAGTACAAAAATATTCAGTATGCGTGCTTGGGATGTAGGTCAACATGGACCTTGGAGGATAAGAGGTTCTACAAACTATTTCTCAGCTGTTAGTGCTTCATTATATGATGGCTATTTGGAAGGAACAAATGTTAGTTATCTAAATGCTACACGGATGTACATTTATACCTCAGCAAATACTGGAACAAATGCTGTTAGTGCTTCTGGTACCGTCTCTCAAACGACCCTATCTTATAAGCAAGTTTTAACAATCTCCAGCGGTACTGTTACTATGGATAATGTTATTTTTTGGGGAATTGATGCCGCTGATAATATTTCTGTAGCACTTGGAGCCACACTTAATATAGACACCTGTTATACAAATAGGTCTAATAGGGCAGATTTATTTACTATATCCGGGACTGTAAATGATACAAATATAACTTATAGTCAGGTATTTTCTTCGATTCCAGTTTGGACATCTACAGATTTGCGAAATTTTAATTTGAATAGTTTAGGTGTGGGGGTTGCCTCAGAAAATAACTGGGCAAGTGGGAAGAACTTTTATGTAGGGCTATCAGAAACTACTACTGGTAACTCTGGGACATATGGTGATCAGCGTATAGGATGGACAGAATTATTAACTAAATTGGGTACCGTTCTGTCAGCAGGAACAATATTCTACTGTGCAGGCCAGAGAACTTTATCCGCTAATCTAACGTATACATCAAGTGCTATCTCTTTTAAGGCATGGAATAAAGCAGTGTATGGTCCTTGGAGGATTAAGACAAGCACCTATACCGTCAATATCCCATACATAAGTCTATACGATGGGATCATAGACACAACAGGTAGCAGCAGTGCTATTATGTCATCTCTTAGGGGGTGTTATGTAATTGGGGGTAGTGGAGACATACCCACATTAGTAGGGTATGCAGCAACTTCTTCTGCTACTATTGATAAGACCACTTTTGTATTAGCTGGAAGATTAGATATAGACACCCCTCCGACAGGACCAAGAACCTATACATTTACGAATTCTATTTTCTATACTTCTGGTGGTGGTGTTTTCCTGAATGCTGAAGCCGATATTACAGCAAACATCACAAACTGCATTACTAACAAGGCAGATTTAGCTTCTTTTACTGATAATCCTCCTGATGTAAATGCCACAAATTTAACTTATGGATGGACTCCTCCAGTATCTTTACCAGCATGGGATGCAATTGACCTATATACTTTTAAATTGGAAGGTAGTCCTACCGCAGTATCTTACGGTTGTCAAGAATTTCCTACTATACTATATTCTGATATAGCAATAACAAATGATTCATCAGAGTATAGTGGTGAAGATCCTAACAACCCGGCTTCTTTCTATACAGTATATTATTTATTACCCACACTATCAAGGTCCTATATCTATTTTAAAGGATATAGAGACATGATTTATGAGATAGACTACGACATAAACAATTTATCTTTCCCTTATGCTAGTACCTCTATATACGCTTGGGATAAAAGTATCTATGGACCGTGGAAAATTAAGTCAACATTTATATCTAATAAAGGAATAAATTTAATTGATGGTATAATATACTCTACTGACTATTTATCTATATATGGTATACACGAACAGTATACTGGAACGGTAAGTTATGAGAATACCTTTTTTGATGCTGGGTTGGGAGTTATAGTAGGATCTGGAACAAAAGATATAAAAGGATGTACTAATATATCAAATACGACTGCTATCTCTTTTACAGAAGAATTACCAGATAACACAGCCTATAGTACTTATATAACTGATAATTTTCAAGACGGAACAGAGAATAGCTGGTGGAACTCTGAATTTAGAACAGGTCCTAATGCTTTTGAGATAGAACAGTTTCCTCCTGGGTTAGGTAATTATGTAGCTGTACAGAATAGTAGTGTTGATATAAGACTTACCCCTGTTGGAATAAGTCTTACTGGTAATTTTGAATTAGAGATGGAAATAATTTTTGGAGAGACACAGACGGGTAATGTGTCCGAACATATATCTGTTTATGATGCAAACACAAGTGCTCAAATATTGGATTATTATTGGAACGGTGATTATTTGACGTTTAATGGCAGTTCCGTGTATCTTCCTGCATCATCATATGGTAGTATCTTTATAAAATTAGTAAGAGTAGGCACAAATATTCTGGCTTATTATTCTGTTTTTAATAATACAAATAGTTGGACTTTACATCCAGGAAGTGCGGTAAGCTATAGTGGGCCTTTTTATATTGGAGTAAATGGAGCTGATGACAATGGTATAGGAGAATTTAGATTTTCGGCAGAGGGTAATGTGCCCGGAGATACACAGAGTTTTCCTTATGGAAAAGTAGATAATGAGTCTGTATTAGAGAATTCTGTAATAGATACTCCATCCATAAACACAGGATTATGGGAATATAATACTATAGATATTAATTCTTGTGTTTTCTCTACTTCTCAATGGGTAGGGACGGGGATAACACATAGTGGGGATAATCAATATTCTTGGACAAAAGCTACAGCATGGCCTGAATGGTCAGAAGCTGAATCAAATAATAAAGACGCTTATAATTATGGACTGTGGAATAGCAATATAACTATCCCTGGAGATTCTTCATTATGGCTTTCCTACCCTGAGGGATTATGGGGAGAACCACGCTTAGGTGTGGGTGCCTTTTATTTTGGTTTTTTATTGAATTTTTCAGGAGATCCAACATTAGCATACTTCTCTCCAGGAAACCCTGATAGAGTGCAATTTACAGTAACAAATGATACAGGGGCCACAAGTTGGAGATGGGATTTTGGAGATGGAGAAAGTATCCTAATAACTGACCCCTTACAGAAGAACGTAGCACATGATTATACTGTAGAGGGAGTATATACTGTATCTTTGATGTTGAACGAAAATCCCGGTTTAAAATTAACAAAGTATGGATATATAGTTTGTTTAAGAGTTTTAGATTTAACTATAGTACATAATCCAGCTTCTTATTATGGTTCTATTCCAGCAACCTTTCAATTTGGAGTAGCTAATGCCACTAGACCTTTAGATAACGAAGTGGCCTCGGGTTATAATGGCTTTTATTGGAACTATGGAGATTTTGGATTTTCATATGGGTTAACTGGACCTTCTCATCTCTACATAAGCTATGGGGCATTTCCCGTAGCTCTTACAGTAAGAGATGTTGGTGTTTCAGGTTTGGATATTACAAAACAGCTTACTACATTTACAACTAGTGTATCTTTGCTGAACCTGTTAATACAAGTAGAACCAAATTTGGGACTATTACCTTTACCTGTTTCATTTACGGTAACTTCTGCCCCAGGATCTTATGAGCCTGTAACGTGGAGATGGATATTTAGAGACTCTTCTGAGTCTAATACGAAAAACACATCACATACTTATACTGTAGCTGGAACATATGATGTTGTTCTGATAACCGATGAAGGCTTAATTACACAACAGATATTTAGCTCTGACCCTTTATACCCAGGAGTGACCATAGTAGTACCTGATATGCAGGTTATAGCTTCAGGATTAAATGCTGATTTTGATGTGATACCGCCACATGGTTATAGTCCTTTTACGGGATTATTTGATGGGTCGCTTACACAGGGATCTGTTACCGGATGGGAATGGGATTTTAATGATGGTTCTTCACATGTATTTGGTGTAACTGCCCCTATACATTCCTATGGAACAATTAATATATATAATCCAACTTTGACCGCATACGATATTTACGGTCTTACTAGTACTAAGACAAAATCTGTGGAGGTTCTACCGGACCTTGATATAGATATTTCTTTTGACACTACATATGTCCCTAATAATGCCACATTTACTCCGGTCAACGACGACTTTGCAGTGGAATGGGATTGGGAGTTAATATATACTGATAGCGTATTAGGTGATATAGTATTAGGTAGAAAAAATGCTTCTACTGAGATAGATAAAATATATGAAGCAGGAATAGATGCCCCTACGACATACAAAATAAGACTTACCATAACTGATGATTTTAGTGAGACGTATACAGTAATTAAAACATTTAGTGTCCCAGAAAACATAGTTATAGTTACTAATCCTTCTCCCGCCACAGGTAATCTACCACTTACAATTGATTTTGCAGCAACTGGTGGAGTGTATAGCACAGTAAGTACATGGGAATGGGATTTTACAGGGGATGGAATATATGAAGCCACTACGGAGACCGCAACTTATACATACCTTGTTGAAGATAATTATACAGCATATCTGCACCTTGTATGGAGACTTCAGGACATAGATGATCCTGGTAAATCCTCAGCATTTTCTTTGGATAAGCAAGTTCATATTAGTGCAGTCCCGAGTGTTTTATCAGTAAGAATAGAAGCAACACCTACTATAGGACAAAAAGATTTAGAAGTAAATTTTGTAGGTATAGCTAATAACCCTATAGTGTCTTGGGATTGGGAGTTAGAGGGAGTAGGAAATATAGGAACTACTCAAGAGATAAACTATACTTTTACTGCGATAGGGAGTTATGTTGTAACTCTTACAGTTATAGATTCTTTTGGGAATGGGCCTCTATCTACAAATGTTACCATAAGGGTTTTCTCTGGGATATCAACCCCTGATGAAGCTTTAGGGGATGACGTATATCTATCGTTGGAAGGCTCAGGAACGGTCACAACTCCTATTGGTAACGGGGTGTCTTTAAGAATTCCTATATACGAAACCAATCCAACACCTTTTGGATTCACAAGAAGATTTGGACCAACCATAATATTTGATTAGGATTAAGTATGATAAGACCTAAAACGACGGTAATAGATGCAAAGGCTACTCCTCTAATTGCTGATAACACTGTGAGGATAAGAGCTACATCATTTGTGTATGAAAATAATTGGATAAACTTTGAAGGATTATTGTTCAATGTGACTGATTATATAACAAGTGTTGTTGTATCTCCGAGAACCAGATTTTTTACCAATAGAAATTACGCAGTATGTTTAATAGTTGGTTTAACGAAAGATGGAGAAGTTACCGTATTAGAGGGTACTCAAGTAGACTATACAAAACAAACTGTTGTACCAGTTCCTGATACCTATGATATCCTTCCAATGGTAGGAATTATTTTGGTTCAGGATGGAACTACAGATATGATTAACGGATTTAAACCGTTAAATGAAACCAATGTTACTTTCTTCTCAGGTACTGGAAACGTAATTGATAAAAACAAGCCAGGAGATTCAGGTCCTGATAGCGACGATGCTGGGCATACCGGAATTCAGGGGTTGACTGGAAGCGTTGGTATTTCTGGAGTTACAGGTCATATAGGAGCCACGGGACCCCAAGGCAGAATAGTTATGGGGGATGGAGGAGATACAGGCCCTAACGGTATGACAGGGATAAATTGGACCATACATGTACCGTTTAAGCTATTCTTCTAACTAATAATCTAATAATAAATTAGGGCATATTATGGGTTTAAGGACAAGAAAAGTAGAAGACTTCACTACAATTACCAAAGACACAACCGTCTATGGAGATAACATAGTCTTCATAAGAGGGGGTTCGGTAGCTATTAATGATATTTGGGTACATTTTAGTGATATTACACTTGATATAAAAAAAGCTATAGAAGATTATACAAAAAGTAGTCCAAGGTTATTTAATGCAAGAAATAGTATTATATACATACTTATATGTATGACGGAAGAAGGTTCTGTAGTATTAGTTCCAAGTATTTCTTTTTTACAGACAACTTCGGGAGATATACGATCATTTCCTGACCTTTCTGGAAAACTTCCTCTTCTTATGGTAAAGTTAGTTCAGGACGGTTCTTTTGGACTAACAGGATATAATCCTATAACCAGAGATGACATGCAGTTATATGAAGGATATGGTAATTTTACTTTAAAAGGAGACCTTGGAGATACCGGAGCTAAAGGAGATACGGGGATATTAGGGATAACGGGAGATATAGGACTAACAGGTCATAGAGGTATAACAGGAAATACAGGAGTTACGGGAATCGATGGGGTGCCTGTAAAAGGATTAACTGGTCCTGTTGGGAATGATGGAGAGCGTATCCCGTGGTTTACCCCAGATCGAGTATCTTTCCCGATAGTGGATTTTATAGGTAATCCAACCACTGGAGATATTGGTCTTGTAGTTACGTTCACAGATTTGTCTACTGGAAATCCTACGACATGGTTTTGGGATTTTGGAGACGGAACTTCATCGACATCTCAGAATCCTGTTCACACATATAATGATCCTGGGTCATATGACGTATATCTTAGAGTAGAAAATGAGGCGGGTTACGGAGAGCTACTAAAACTCCAATATATAATAGTATCTGAATCTAGCATAATACAAGACGTAGCAGATGATACAATAGATACTTGGCAAGATACACCAGACAGTGACATAGATAATGTTCAGGATACAGCGGAGGTTTAATAATGGCAACAACTCAGACTAAACATATACTTCGTATACAGGATACAAAAACTAACCTGGAATCGGGAAGTGGTACAGTAATACTTAAACCCACTCAAATGGCGATACAACAGAACGGGACTGATTATAGACTATCTTTTAGGACACTTGGTGGGGATTATTATGAGACGGCTAATAGAGCCGATTTGTCTTTATTGACTTTAGCGGGTCTTCAAGATGTTACACTGACCACACCTACTTCAGGGCAAATACTAAGCTATAATGGTACTAAGTGGGTAAATACAGCAGCTTCAGCGAGTTATTGGCAAATAGTTGAAACTAATTTTTTGGAACCTACAGGGGCTTATGGTTTATCTATAGACCAAGGTACAGATACCACACCTATATTGAAATTTAAAAATGATAATGTAGCTCATGGTATAACCGATGTAGCAGAGACAGACACTTTTGGCACTTTTAGGCTTGTAGACAGTTCAGCTACCGCAGGAGGTTTGTCGATAACTGCTTTAACTGAAAAAGATGTGGCATTAGCACTATGCGGTGTTGTAACATCAGAAAATACAAGTAGCTTAGCAAGAGCTTATGGTGCTATGACTATTCAGCTTTCTTTAGCGCTAGAGACTGGTGTTAGTGGTATGGGAGGTACGGCCAATCTATTTGTTATCAAAAACTATGAGACACCTGTTTTAAGGGTTACAGGAGGAGGAGATTTATCTGTTTATGGGTATTTTCAAACATCCGATGCAGCAACAACTTATCCTGGAACTTACGATATGGTCTATTTGAGTTGGGGGGGGTCATGTGCATGCTGGAAAGAGTATAAAACTGTTAAGATTAAAGATTCAAATGGAACTATATATAGAGTCCTAGCATTAACGGAATATCCTTAGAGGAATTTTAATACTATGATAGTAGCATTAATACCTTTAAAAGACGGACATGTATTGTCTACTGAGGTTCTGTTAGGTTTAACAAAACAGACCATTCCAATTGTGTTGTTGTGTGTATCAAGACCAAGAGAAGATTTAGTAGACTATCCCGCAACAGTTGGATGGGTGTCCATGACCAAATGTAGAAATATATTACGAGAAGAAGCTTTAGCACTTTATCCAAATCAAAAGTATTTCCTACTACTTAATAGAGATGTCATATTGGAGCATGAAACAATACTTGAAAAAATGATAGATTTTCTTGATACTAATGAAGAATATGGTTGCTTAGCTGTAGATACTAGAGGAGCCGATACCAATAAACTTTTAGAAGAATCTCGTCATTTCGATATAGCTTTTATGGTGGTGAGAAATTACATACTGACTAATGTGTCATTTGATAACGAAAAAGGGTGTAACTGTAATTCTTTTTGTGATAATGTAAAAAAATTAGATAAACAGAATAGGATAAAGTACTATGTTTTATAAAAACATCTGTATAATAGGGTGCGGAGGATTTATAGGATCTCATCTAACTGGTATGCTATTAAATAGTGGGGTATCAGTAGTCGGTATAGATATTGTAGATACAAAGATAAGAGAGTATTTAGGTTGCAGAAATTTTAAGTTTTATAATTTAGATATAGGTGAAATGGATGATATAAAAAAATGTATAAAAGATAGTGACATTGTAATATCTTTAGCATCTATATGTAATCCATCTTTATACAATAAAAAACCTCTATCCGTAATAAATAGTAATTTCATAAGTCAGATAGGAATAATAGAAGAGTGTGCAAAAACAAATAAATGGTATGTATGCTGTTCTACCTCAGAAGTTTATGGTAGAAATAATCCAGATTCTGAATTTTCTGAAGATAGTACTCCTTTTGTTTTAGGACCCGTTCAGGCACAAAGATGGAGCTATGCTTGTGCTAAGCAGTTATTAGAAAGAGTTATTTATGCTTATGGTTTTGAAAGAAATCTTAAATTTACGATATTAAGACCTTTCAACTTTATAGGTACCAAAATGGACTTTTTACCTGGATTAAATGGAGAAGGCATACCACGAGTCTTAGCTTGTTTTTTGAGTGCCCTTATACAAAATAAGCCTCTTCAGTTAGTTAATGGAGGACATAGTAAAAGAGTTTTTACAGATATTAACGATGTTCTTTATTTTTTTGAGCTACTATTAACTAACCCAGAAAGATCCTATAATCAAATATACAATGTAGGGAATCCTAATAATGAAATTAGTATCAGAGATTTTGCCTCTTTAATGGTTAATAGATATCAAAAGATTACAGGTGCTAATAAAAAATGTGAAATCGTTTCAATATCTTCTAAAGATTTTTATGGCGAGGGTTATGAAGATTCTGAAAATAGAATGCCTAATATAACTAAAGCTATTAATATTTTGGGATGGACCCCAAAAATAAGCTTAGAAGATTCTATTGAAAAAATTATGGAATTTTATGTAAAGATAAAGGACTATGAAAACTATATCTAATCTGAGCGAAACTGAGAAATTAGGTAAGAGACGCTTTAAAAGCGGAATCGAGTTTGAGAAGCAGGTAAGAGACCTTACTGCTACTATACAAACTCGACTTTTGAGTGTTTTGCCCAGTAACTATCCTAAAAATAACAGTACAAATTTAGGATTGATGTATAAGGCTATTGCTCATGAGTTGGCATTGCTTCAAACATCTTTGTCTGATATAATAGAAGACCAGTACCACAATACAACCAGAATCGAATACATCTATCAGATTCTGGGGGACCTTCTTTTCCTCGGTGAAAAGTCCATCAATGAAAATCTTGCAGACACTGAGTATAGAGATTTTTTAATAAAGGTCAGAAATGCCTACTTCGTAGGAAGCACTAAAGATAATATAGAAGCCTCTGTTTCAGACATCCTCGGGTTACCTGTAGTCTTAAGAGAGCTATATCTTGAGTTGAGAAATCCTAATACTTCATATACGTTAAAAGATACTAACAAGATGTTTTTTGACATCCTTATGGATTCAGTATCATCATCTTCCAATATAGGGAATATGCTGGAAGACATAAGATTTTTTATCAATCTTATAAAACCTGCTCATACCCTGTACGATACAAGACTTATTTATACAGAAGTTTTTGAGAACAATGATGGAGCCTGTGAATCCGTATATGACGATGTTCCTGTAACTGAAGATATCTACGATACAGATAGAATGTATGTTGTCACGTATCTTACTACAAAACTCTCTCAACTGGAAATCGCCAGTGTTTTGCCTACAGGGGGAGTGATAGCTTCAATAGATAGGACAAATAGAGTTATCGTTCTTACAGATAACAGAATTATAGTCTACAGAATAAGCACAACTATAGTTCATAGAGATTTGTCAGATGTTGAAACAACCATCTCAGCAGACGACCTTGATGCGGGGGATTTTTTAGAATTTATAGGTACAGCGGATAGTAGCACAACTTCTTCCATAATAGACACAGACTGGCTATATAATGGAGTTATTTCTGACATCGATGAAACTACAGAACTCATAACTTTAGTAGATGGAAGTATCCTGGTCTATAATGATGATACTTTAGTCTATACAAGAGATGGAGCCGGGGAACATAGAATAGAAATAGCTGACATGGAAATAGGTCAGACTATAATATTTAGAGCAAAAAAGTACACTGATGAATTTCAGTTCTATAACGTCCCTACACAAGTTCAGAGTAATTACTACAAACAGTTTGATAGAACTGTGACAGAAAGACCTTTCTTCCAGGAAAACGTCAAAAAAGTTTTTGAGACAAGAGATGACCTAGAAGAAGGATATCATGTAATCGTTGAAGACGGCATAGCTAAAGTAATAAGAGTAGATGGAAGATTCTACAAGCAGTTGAATAAGAAGACATACAAAAATGTAAAAATAACAAGATATAGTTTATTTATAGACAATACCTATCAAGCTACATTAAGTTATGAAGAACCAAATAATATTCAAGGCTTAGATGAAATAAAGAATACTTTCGCGGAAGATTATGGTTTTACAGGATTAAATGTCCCAAGTACCGACTATCAGATAAAGGTATATCATACTGGAGAACTAAAAGAGTCAGCGACCAACAGCGTACTACAAACAAGCTATGATGATACAACACATCTTTGTGATAGACGTGCTGGATGCTATTTGCTACCTATGTATGAGGATACCAGAAAGTATTGGACATGGCCTGACTTACAGCTTGTGTCTGGATTTTTCAATAGTGTAGACCTTATTTATATACCTCCAGATATTTCTGGTCACAGTGTTCCAGGATACTTCAGAATATCAGATGATCCTAATAGCTACAGCGTTCCTACTCTACCGATGTTCGGACCTTCCGGGGAATTAGCTACAGCATCAGATTTGATAGTTTATATCAATGGTTTAGAAGTAGAGAACGCAGTTGACTCTGTTGATCCGTGGACAGGAATCATATTCCTAAATTTCCTCCCACCATCAAACTCAAAAATCAGAGTAGACTATTACTACTCAAAGAGATACCCCGACCCAGTAGACTATTTGGTATATGACCAAAACGGGTTGAAGTCTTACTATATAGATGGAAGCGGAAACAAAGTATTTAAGACTACTGGTGATGTAGGAGCTTCTTTTTCAATAATGCAGGGTCTTACAGGACCTTCTCCGAGGCTGAAATGGCCTTTCCCAGTAAATGATCCTATGCTATTAGGGGATGATACAGATTATCAGATGAATTTATTCCCGATTTTGAACAGAACAGGTCAGCTGGCTTATCCAGATGATATTTCTGTTTCTGTAGGTTCAGTAGTATCAGCAAATCAAGTAAGTACCGCTATAGGATTAGATGTAGTTGGTATGCCTAATATTCCAGTAGGGATAACAGGTGGAGATACAATCGTAATAGATGCCACCAATTATTTGGATAATACTCTTATATATAGTGTCGTGGGACTTACTGGGATTGCAGGGCTTACTGGTACAGAGGGAATGACGGGAGATATAGGGTTGGTTATAGACTCTCCTTTTTCCGTAGCTTCCCCAACAATATTTGATAGTACTGTTATAAGATACCAGGGGGTTACTGGAGCCGTTGAAAGTGTGAGACCTCTACTTGGTCATGTAAAGATTAACTTTTTACCTCCAGCAGGTTCAGTCCTGAAGTTCGAATATTACTATACGCATTATGAAAGAAAGTACAGATTTCAGACAGATTACACAAATGATTATTCAAAGACATTAGACCCAGGGTGGTATTATCAGGATTCTGGATCTTTACCTGATGTTTCTTACGGCCCCAGATTTGGATACAGTTTAGTCCTGGATTATGGTGTCACAGGAATGAGAGACCCTGTTATCGATTTTGAAATGTTGAAAAAGATAGGGTATCGTTATCGCGCCTTCAATCTGTCTCACAGTGCAGTTCTGAATTCCTCTGATACGTTGGAGAATGATACCTACGATAAGTCCAGTGTAAGAGCCTCATTTGGAACAGGTTCAAATACATTAGATCATTATAATTTGACTTTCAGCCCCGAGTATCTGACGGATACTGACCCAAATGTAGTGCTTAATGATAACTACCTGAAGAAAGACATTCCGGCAGCTACTCAGCTGTATCCAGGAACTCCTCCTTTCGTGAAGACTTTTACAGATGACGGTCATGCTAAACTGTTTATACTTCCTGAAGGTGAAGATACCTATGAAGAAGCAGACCTTGTTCATCAGGATTTGAAAGCAGGATTTACGATTATTGATGCTGATGAGTCTGGTTTAATAGACCAAAATAAAGTGTGTGCTTACCCAATTAATCAGAAGATTAATCTATACTCAGATTTGAAGATGGAAGAATTTAGTAATGGTGGTTTTGATGCTCCTATTTCAACAATAGCTGAGGGAAGTAGAACCATACCTTTCAAAATGCTGATGATTGATCAGTACTATCCCAACAGGGAAATGAGAGTAAATGATTATTTGGATTACATAAATAGAGTTCCTTTTGATATTCAAGAAGGACAAGCCAAGACCTTAAATGGATCAAAGACTATAAAGAGTATAGATAAAAATTGGCTCGTGTTACATGTTGGTGACCAGATAACTTTAAAGAATGTACCTATAAGGAATTGGAATACAACACTACACGAATATGAGACAACTCTGGAAGATGTTATTTATACAATAGTAGAAGTCATAGACAGCGCAACTGTAAGACTGCATACTTCATTTAAAGAAGTTAGCGGAACATATGATTATTCTATAACAAGACATGTGGTTTTCAATGTAGATACATATTTGAATAAAGTAACTAGAAACATAGTATTTAAGGCAAGTAATCCTTTCACCTATGGATTTCCACAGTCCTATTTAGAACATTTTCCAGGATATAGTACGGGGGATACAGGTTTTGGTTTCCAGATGACTTTCCCAGATTCTGATCCTGATCCATACCCAAGGAACCCCGACAACCCAAACATTAATGGGTTTCCAGCTGGGCCTCAGTTACTATCTTCTGAGGTAATAAAAGAAAACGGAGAATCTATTTATTACAATATTACTGGATACTCAGGATTCACAGGACCTAGCGGAGCGGTCGATTTAGGTATTACAGGACCTACCAATGAAACCAATCCCACAATAGTCGATGGAGATGATATATATTTCATTCCAGGTGGAGAAACCGGATACTTTTTATCCTATAGTGAGGCCGAATACAGAGTGCAGTGGAGGAACTGGGACCAAGACATAATGATATTGAGTTTTGGTAGCCTAACAGGTCCCAACGCAGGAGTTATTGTAGAAGATCCTATAAACATGTTGGATGATTACGCAGAAGGTTTAAGGAGAAGCTATTGGAGTGTGAGCACCTATAATTCAGGCAGTGTAACGGGATTAGTTCATAACTTCTATTTTGGAGCGGTCATAGAAACCTCTAAGAACGAGGGGACTACGGTAAACGCAGTAGACTATCCAGAGGGATTGATTGTTCTTACCGACTCGGAAGCTGTAGAGATAGAAGACCTACTTAATCAATCCATTGACCCTACAACTGTTGTGCCAAACCTTAAGAATACCCAATACGCTTTGCGTACAAGGATAGTTAGGGAGCTATTATTTGATAATACGGTAAAAGTCACTGAGATAAGAGAATTTGAGAGACCTTAAAACCAAAAACCTTAATTTTTGATAAAAATTAAGGCCCATGAAGTATATTACTAATTGTATGAAAAAAAATAACCACTACAGAGTTTATCAATAGAGCTACTGATATACATGGTAATAGATATGATTATAGGTATACTAATTATATAAATCATAGAAGTAAGGTAAAAATAATTTGTCCTATACATGGCGTTTTCGAACAAATACCTACAAATCATATATCAGGACATGGATGCAAAAATTGCGGTATTTTAAGGATATTGGGATTAAGGTCCCTATAGTTTGAAGCTAATAATCTATTAATCAAAACGACCTATATAGTACGGGTCTCCCTATATATTTAGATAACCTTTGGTCAAAAAGGAAAAGAATATGAGTTTCTTTGAGGAATCCATAAAAGGATTAAATTCAATCAAGATGATGTTGGGGACAGCCCTCAAATACAAAGAGCAGACTCCTAAGTTAAAGGGTGAACTCTTTATGAAGGCTTATGAGAATGGAGTTCTTGTCCATGACTATCATAAGTCCAACATAATAGTGAATACTGCTTCCATCCTTATTGCACGTTTGTTAAAGGATAATACCGAACCTACTAAAGGGATATCATACCTTGCAGTCGGTAGTGGTGCCTCGGGATGGAATCCGTTTGATCCTCCTGCTCCTACAACATCACAAACTCTTCTTGAGAGTGAATTTGAAAGAAAAGCAATAGAGTTAACGACCTTTGTTAATCCTGAAACCGGAGAACCTACAACTGTTGATACAAACATTGTGGACTATTCTGTGACTTTCGGGGAAGCCGAGGCGGTAGGACCTATCATGGAGATGTCTTTATTTGGTGGGGATGCGACTTCTGAGCGTAATACGGGGACTATGGTAAACTGGAGAACTTTCCCAGTTATTAACAAGACCAATAGTATGACCCTAACAATCATTTTTAGAATCACTTCATAATATGAAGCATCTGATTAAGAAGTACTCTTTAAGCAGGTCCGAAGTTATAGGGCATGTCCGAGTCAATGATTCTGGGATCAGTATTATTGCTAAGGATAATGTCATTAGGACTATTGTTAATGGGTGTGATGTATTTAATACCCCAATGGATAAAAATTTCGTAGATATATTAGCTCCTGTATTAGCTAATATAGTACTTCTACTTAATAAGGCTGAAGATAAGCCTAAGATAGTGATAGTCACAGATGACTGGAATACAAAAGATGAATATCCTTCTACAGAACTATTAGATAAGACTATAGGATATGTTAAACCGCAGGTACAAGAAAATAACTTAGTGATTAAGAAAAGAGCGCAGGGAGAAAGAAATATAAATCAATTTCTTTCTCCCAATTTTTCATCTGGGACTCCAATATCCGTAGATGTCCTTAAAAGGAACTTAGAAGTTTTGAGTGGGAAGCTTAGAGGTGTTGCAGCAGTACTTCAAGAGGGTACTGATTACGGAATGATGCTAACAAGAAGAAAGTTAATAAATTCCATGTGGGGGGCGAAACCCACACAATTGTTTTTAGATAATGCCAGAATGAAACTCTCAGGAAATGCTGAGGACGCAATAAAATTGGAATTTTTTTGTGATTTGATTGATAAAGGTTTGAGTCAGTTAACTAATAAAACGAGAGAGCTTGGTAATAGCGAAAATGTAAAATATATCTGTAATATATTGATTCCAGATATAATTAGTAGCTATGAGGCTATAAAAGGGATAATAATAAAAGGTGTAGTAGCACTAACGCCTTTGGTTTATTTAGATGAGATTTTTCAGAAGAATACTAGTTTTCCATCGAGTTGGTTTGTATCAGATGAATTAATGGATGACATAAGAAACTCATACGATAACCTAATTGCTTTTTTAGCAACAATACCGAAGATAGAATCAAGGGTAATATATCCATTAGATTTCTATAAGCACCAGATATCTCAGTAATAGGGACAGAAAATGAGTGATAATTTTGGAACATTACAGAGTCGTGTTCTTGATGTAGATGGACGTAACCTGAATAATGTCGTATTCCAGGAAACACGTCAATGTCTTACATCTGAACTCAATCTCATAAATCAGATAGCCTCTTTTAAGCAGCAACAAGGGCTTAAGGCTGTTATGCCCTCTGGTTGGTTAAAAGTTGATACAGTAGAAGACACTAATGCCTTAAATGCTACAGATTATACAACTGAGCAAAATGCTGAAGATAGAGCACGTAGTGGGCAGATTCTAACATCAAAAACCTACGCAGCTAATAGTTTTAAACTTGTATCTCGTAATGAAAGTAATGTAGCAGTCGTTAATGGATGGCCCCTCGTAATCTCAGGTTCTAGTTCTTCAGATGATAATAATGTTATCACCCTTCCTCCACCTTCTGGTAGCAGCTACAGATATGATTTGGTTTTCTTGGAAGTATGGAAAAAGCTTATAGGGGAAAACGATAACATATATCCTTATGGTAACACTCAGGCTATTCCTTTTGTAGACAATGAAATAGTTTGGGATAGACTTGGATATGAGACCACAAAAAGGGTTCAGATTCAATATAGAATTAGAACATATATAAGTTCTAACTATACCAACTGTCCAAGCTTTGAAGATTACCCCGAAGGACTTGGCTCCAGTTTGGTTAAAGCTATAGGAGGAAATAGCTCAGGAAGCTATACTTCTCTGACCTTTACCAATTTTGGTTCTGAAGATCCTGGCTTATATATTGCGGGTACAGGTTCTGATGAAGATAAAGAAACATTGAATACTGTTGATGGGTATGTATATGCTATTCCAATGTACATTGTGTACCGTAGAGCAGAATCTGATTTTGGTTCCACCCAAACACATGGCGCTGGAATAAACCAATCAGAACTTATTACTGGTTTTAGGTCAGATAGACCAGATGCACTATATCTAAATATAGTGGCTAACACGGATATTATTGATATAAGACACCAGATAGTTACCTCTGGTCAACAACTTGATTCTATAGCAAAGAGAACATTTAGAAAACTTATAGCTGGAGAACTCACCACAGCAAAGAGTAAAGGTTTTGGAGCAAGTGGTGTTAGGGTTGTAAACTCTGGTGGTTCAAAGCTTTTGAAACTCGAACAAGTTAATGGTAATACTATAGATGCTCCAAACATCGGTAGTGGTGTAGGAGTCTCGGATTTCAAAAAAAGAGTATACGCAAACTGTGCTATTACAAAAGACAATAATATCATTGCAGTCCCTGCCAACGGGAGTTCTTGGATAGCAGGAGCTATTGCAGTTTCTTCTTTCATTGATACCACAAACGGTACAGTTTCATCTTCCAATATTTCTTTTTACGCCCCAGTTCTTGGAGCACTAGTTACTGGAATTACTTGCAATGGTACAACCGTAACTATTGCAGCGGGTTCCAATATGATAGGACAATCAAGTACTGTAACTCTTTATATGCAATTCACTTATGAATACAATGCTGGAAACAATGGATTAAAAGATGTTCCTAAAGAGTTCTATGAGATATCTAAAGATGTAAGAGTTCCTATAGCTACCAGGGATAATGATGTTTTATTGAGAGCTGATAATAGTTTGAATCCGCTACAGTTTGATACGAACGGTATCTGTATCTCGGATGCAGTGACTAATGAGCAGGATTATGTTCATTACTGTGGAGGACAATACACAGAGAACTATAACTTTGGGCATGATTTAGTTGTGTTCAGGACATTAAATTCTGGAACCAGCATTAGTATAACATGCAACAATGAAAAGCTAAATGGGTATACGATACTTGGGGTAAAAAGTGTTCAAGCCGAAGGAACTCCCGGATTTGGAAATTACGGAAGTAATCTTGAGTTCACAATACAAAGGATTACTTCAGGCACGACTATAGTGTATTCCATCGGGATCATTTCTACGCTTCCTTCCACACCGTGTAAATTGAAGATATCTTTATATACAGGATCAGGTTCCTCGGTGGCTGATTCAATAAAGTTTTTTGAGATGTCTAAACAAGGCCGTGGTATCACAGATATTTATGAGATGATTGAAGTTACTGCTACTGAAGATTCTTTTGGATCAGGAAACTTCTGGATAGACACAGGTGATAAGCCTATTATTGCAATAGCAGCAAGAACGTTAACGCAAAGTGGATTTACGATTGGCAAAGCATATGGATACTACAACGTAGGGTTAACAGAAACTCTTGTAGACCTTCTTCGTTTCTCTACACTCACTGCAGACTTAAATGAGAATCTTCCTGTATCAGGGTCCCCAACGGATGTTACTATGTTACCTACAAGGATAAAAGTTTCAGCAGCAGCTGCCGCAGGAACTACCTTGAAAGTTCCCGTGTTAGTCCACAGCTATGTGTCTTCCGGGGAAAGCGCCTATAATATTTTCTATAAGCTTAACCCTTATCAGGGTATCTTAAATTCTGTAAAATATGGCAGAATTGAATCAGAAGCCCCAGCAGTAATAACCTCTGAGGGTTCTGGAGCTATTACAGATTATACATACACAACAGGTACCTGTACTTTTGTACACAACAATAGAGTCATAACAGGATTAAATACTCTTTGGGTAGGAAATATATTAGCAGGGGATTATGTAAAAGTATCTTCTGGTACTCTTTATTATAGAATACTCAGAGTAGATAACAATACTCAGATCACGTTAGCTGAGCCTTTCGCTCAGTCTACTGCTCTGAATGTATCTTACGAGATTATTAGATTAGATACTCCTGCAAACAATATATCCAATCTAATAGATAGAATGCCTACTTATACTATTGCGGATTACACAGGGGAGTCCACTCCTTTGGATATCGCACAGCTATCAGATGCTTCTGTTTATGAAACAAGTCCAAAAGTGCGTAGACAGGACCCTCTTGATACGATTACAAATGATTTCATTTTGGGAAGTAGCTCAAAAACCAATAGTAGGGGAAGGTACAATATGTCACTTACTTTAGGTAAAAATGATTCTTTTAAACTTGGGTTCAAAACTCCTGAAATATTCTATGAGAATAGTATAGGTTGGACTTCAGCATCAGGAACAAAGAAAGTTTTCCAAGCCTATTTATTTAATGAATCAATTGTTACAAGTGGAAAAGCTAA
>Ga0172366_10000352_pt1 | contig 32134 bp, 33 predicted proteins | sample LakKivSesite69cm_FD_114533 | JGI IMG/M metagenome (GOLD analysis project Ga0172366, IMG submission 114533) | Sediment microbial communities from Lake Kivu, Rwanda - Sediment site 69cm | ecosystem: Environmental > Aquatic > Freshwater > Lake > Sediment | place: Rwanda: Western Province, Lake...
ACACCCTTCGACGCGTCCTTCGGCGCTGAGGAACCTTTAACAGCCTTAACCCCCTTCCGACGCGCCGTGACATCCCCGGCGGGTTTAATAGATGACTTTTTTCGAGACCTGGTCTTCGCCTTCGCCCTTTTCCTCGGCTTCTCCGCCTTCTCCTTGGCCACCCTCTTCGGCTTCTCTTCCTTGGACACCTCGACAGGGGGCCTGACGACGTCTACACGCTCGGGGTGGCTCGCCTTCACATGCTTCTTCATCCCGCCCTCAGAGTTGAACCCCTTGCCGCAGACGGGGCAGAGGACGGTGACTCCCAGGAGGTCGACCTCCTTCCCCAGGTAGCGTCTCCTGAACTGGTTCGAGAGGCGCTCGGCCTCGTCGTATGTCAGCCTCTTCTCCGACCTGATCACGATGCCGACGGTTATGTTGAATGAGTGGAAGTGGTCGTTGTCCCTGACCAGGCCGACCTCCCTGACCAGGCCCTTGAACTTCAGTTCGTCGGCGACCACCTTTCTCACCTTTCCCGCGAAGGAGGATTCCTACAAACTTGAGGGGGAGTCAAAGTTTAAAAGTATGTTCATTTTAAAAGTGATGATTTCTAAAAAATTGGATAAGCATGATTTATCATAAAAATGGATTATCATTCATTTTGAATGAAATTATACGTTCTTGTTATTAGTAGAGGTGAATTCGGGGGAATGGGGGCTAGCGCCTATAGGCGCCGTACCTCATGACCGCGCGGCCGACTGCGTTGTAGTTCTCGTATGGCATGTCCTGGAACACGGTGCAGCCTGGGCCTATGATGAAGCCCCCGCCCTCGGCTGCTTCGTCTATGGCCCTCTTCACCTGCTCCTCGACCTGCGCAGGCGTCCCCTTCCTCAGCGTCCCCTCATGGTCTAGGCCGCCGACGACGCAGAACCTGTCGCCGTAGAGCCTCTTCCCCTGGCCGACGGGGGTCCAGGAGTGGGCTGCCCAGTTGATGGCGGTGACGGGGTACTTCTTGAACCATCCCTCCTCGAACAGCCTCCTGGGGTCACCCTCCGGGGTGCTGCAGATGTGCATGAGCTTGATCGGGCAGTCGACGGCTTCGAGCACCCTCTTGTCGTAGCTGAGGGCGTACTCCTCGAGCTGGGGCTTCGTCAGCTCGGGCCATATCCTCCCCCCTCCGCCGATGCCGAAGAACATGCCCGATGCGCCGGCGTCGATGCAGGCCCTGGCGAAGTCGATAGTCGTCTCGGTTATCGTCTCGAGGCCCTGCCTGAGGGCGTCCTGGTTCTCCCTCATGTCATTCAGCACCCGGTCCGGCGTGGAGACGCCGTTCATCGCCTGGATTATGGGGCTGGGGATGGTGTAGATGAAGGGCATCCTGCGTAGGTCTCGGGCGAGTATCTCGTTGCAGCGGACGAACTCCCTCAGCTCCCTATTGGGGTTGAGTACCCAGAGCCTCCCCCAGTCTTCGGGCTCCTTGACGGCGACCTCGACCGTGGGCGCCTCCTCGTCGTTGTCCTGGAACCTGAAACTGCTCCCCCACTGCATCGCCATGAAGCGGTAGTAGGGCGTCACCTTGAGCAGGTCCATGGGGTAGTCCAGCTCCCTCAGGAGGGCCATGTGTGCCTTCGCGGACTCCTCGCCGTCCCTCGTCGACTTCTCCCAGCTGTAGCCGCTCAGCCACCTGCAGGCCGGGAAGTGGCCCCATAGGGCCCAGGGGACCCTGTCAGGCACCTCCCCGCGCATCGCGGCGAGGACCCTGTCGAACCTCTCTGACTCCAATGTGTTTCGGATCATGTCTGTGGCTTCGGGTTATAAGGGGCTTGGCCCATCGGTCCGTGGCTGTTCATAACGGAAAAATTTTTTTTTTACAAGCTTGGGCAAGGTCTAAAAGCCGCGTATCCACGTAAGGTCTTGTTCCGGTGTTAGGGGTTGAAGTACAGGAGATTCGGCGGGCTGGACTGGAGGCCCTCGGCGCTCGGCTTCGGCGCGATGAGGCTGCCAATCATCGGGGGGGACGCGAGCAGGATCGACGAGCCCCTCGCCATAAGGATGATCAGGCACGCCATAGACAACGGCGTAAACTACGTCGACTCCGCCTACGGCTACCACAGGGGCAACAGCGAGGTCGCCGTCGGCAAGGCTCTGAGAGACGGCTACAGGGAGAGGGTCAGGCTCGCCACCAAGATGCCGACATACCTCGTGAACAGCGCCGCCGACATGGACAAGTACCTCGACGAGCAGCTCGGGAAGCTGCAGACCGACCACCTCGACTTCTACCTCCTCCACGGCCTGAACAAGGACAGGTGGCCAAGGGTCAGAGACGCCGGCGTCCTCGAATGGGCGGAGAAGGTGAAGGGGGAGGGCAAGATTAGGTATCTGGGCTTCAGCTTCCACGACGACTGCAGCCTCTTCCACGAGATCCTGAAGGACTCTGAACACTTCACCCTCTGCCAGATCCAGTACAATTACATGGACGAGGAGTACCAGGCAGGCACGAAGGGACTGAAGGAGGCGGCGGCCAAAGGGCTTGCAGTCGTGATCATGGAGCCCATCAAGGGCGGCAAGCTCGCCGTAACGCCACCACAGCAGGTCCAGAGCATCTGGGACGAGGCGAAGATCAAGCGCAAGCCGGCAGAATGGGCGCTCCGCTGGGTCTGGAACCACCCCGAGGTCAGCGTCGTCCTCAGCGGGATGAGCGAGATGTACCAGGTCGAGGAGAACCTCGCCTACGCCGACAGATCAGGCCCGAACGTCATGGAGCCGTGGGAGTTGGAGCTCATATCCAGGGTCAGGGAGGCGTACAGGAAGCTCGGGTTCGTCGGCTGCACCGCCTGCAGGTACTGCATGCCATGCCCCCAGGGCGTCGAGATACCGGACATCCTCGGACTATACAACGAGTACTACATGTCGGGGCAGAGCGACGAGGTCAAGAGGAAGTACCCGGAGAAGATCAAGCCAGAGGGACGCGCCGATAAGTGTGTCGCATGCGGCAGATGCGAGGAGCAGTGCCCCCAGCACCTCCCCATACGCAGGTTCATGGCCGAGATCCCCCGCGTCTTCCCTAAGCCGCAGTGAGCCATCGTTCACCGGGAGGCCTCTGGGCCGATGGAAAGCCTAAGCTACTGAATGCACATCTTAAGAGCATGGCAAAGGCTGAGTATCCGCGGAAACACGGGGATGAGCGAGGATGAGGTTCAATCTCAGGAGCTACCACCCGATCCCTGTCAGCTACGAGCTGAGGTACGTGATGCTGAGGAAGCTGAGGGGGGGCGTGGACCCTCTCCCCGACATCGAGGGGAGGCAGGAGACCAAGGACGACGTCATAAGGGCCGTGCTGAGCAACAGCCACGTCTACCTCGTCAGCCGCGAGGGCACGGGGAAGACCCGACTCGCGGAGGCGCTCGCCAAGCTCCTGCCGCCGGTCCCGAAGATAAAGGACTGCCCCTACAACTGCGACCCGAAGTGGCCGGACGACTGGAAGTGCCCCTCATGCCGGGGCCTGAAGGATCCGGAGATAGAGTTCATCTCAGGCAAAGAAAGGTACAGCCGGATCCAGGGGAACGAGTACACGAACGAGGCTAAGATACTGGGCGTCAAGGATATTCAGGCCATAGTGCAGGGCGACAGCCCCACCGATCCCAAGGCCTTCATAGGCACAGGCGTCCTCCGCGGCAACAGGGGCGTCGTCTGCGTCGACGAGCTGCCTGCGATACCGACGAAGGTCCAGGTCCTCTTCCACCCCATGCTCCAGGAGAGCAAGATAGTCCTCGAGGAGTACAACTGGGTCCGCCCGATAGACATCTTCTTCGTCGCCACGGGGAACCCCGCCGGCTTCAGCCACGTCAACAGGGTGCCTGAGCCTCTCCTCGACCGCCTCGAGCTGATACCTATGGGGCTGCCCGATGAGCCCGTCGAGAGGGAGATCATGCTGAAGGAGGGCTTCCGCGTATACGACGACTTCTTCCCTGAGAAGACGAGGGAGGAGAAGACTGAGCCCGTGAACGTCAAGCCCGCGGACCTGAAGCGGAGGGCGACCGCCCCCTGGTGGATGGTGGACGTCGTAGGTAAGGCCGTCCGATACACCCGAGACTGCCCAAACGTCGATAGGGGTGCGAGCATCAGGGGGAGCATCAAGAGCCTCGACCACGCCTTAAGCTCGGCGGAGCTCAGGGGGGCAGGCGTCGTCGGCCTCGAGGACACCGCCTACGGCCTGAAGCTCGGCCTCCGTGGGAGGATCAGGCTCAGGGCGGACCTTGTGGGCTTCGACGACAGCCCCGCCGCCTTCATGAGGAGGAACGACGAGGTGGTCGAGGACATCCTATGGTATGCGGCGAGGGATGTCGGCGCCGACGCGCTCGCCGAGGCCGAGGACAGGGTGGACAGGGACGAGCTGGCCTCGGAGATGAGGAGGCTCATCGACGCCGGGGAAGTGGCGGAGGCGTTCAAGGATTATCCTGCCGTCTACGCCGCCGTCAGTTTCATGGAGGAGGCTAAGCCTTGGGAGAGCCTCAGCCTCGTCAGCGACCTCGGCGACCTCATAAGGGAGAGCCCCGCCGCCGTGGACCCCCAGGTGCTCGGGGAGTACAGGCTCTCGGCCCTCGAGCTGCTGGCCAACGCGCTGCTGGCCGAGGGGAAGCTCGAGGCAAAGGCCAGGGTGCCGGGCATCTTCGTGCCGAGGCGGATGGGTTAGGCTTGCAGTCCCTCCGCAGGAAGCCTTGCAGCGAGTTCGACGAGGGGCTCGTGGAGCTCCTCAGGGACGCCGTCAGGATGCAGATGGGGCGGGGCCTCGACCAGGACTCGAGGATGATGGAGCGGGTCAGGGAGAGGTCCGAGAGGAGGTTCGGGGAGGCGCGGAGGAGGAAGAACGAGGCGGAGGAGAGGCTTGAGCGCCTGAGGGCCGAGCTGAAGGGCCGAGCCGCGGAGGGGCTATCGGCCTTAGGGGGAACCGAGGAGGAAGGGCTCGGCTCGGAGATCGAGGAGCTCGAGGAGGAGATAGAGGAGCTTGGCAGGGAGTCCCGCACGGTGACCAGGGAGGACTTCGACGAGGCCCTCGGGGACCTCGAGAGGAGGGGGTTCCTAGACAACGCAGAGCACAGGGTCAAGCTGACCTCGAAGGGCGCCCAGTTCCTGGGCAGGGGGTTCCTGACCAAGATCCTGATGAGCCTCGCCAGGAGGGGGTTCGGCGCCCACAGGGTCGAGGAGGTCGGACACGGCCCATGGCCGTCGGCCTCCTACCGCCCATACGAGCCTGGCGACCCATACGACAAGATCAACATCGAGCAGAGCCTCCTAGCCACCATCGAGAGGACAGGAGGCCTGGGGAGCCTGGGCCTCAGGGACTTCAGGATACACGAGTCCAGGCACGCGGCGGAGGTCCAATTCGGCATCATAGTCGACCAGAGCGCCTCGATGAGGAAGAAGGGTAAGGCAGAAGCGGCGGTCGAGACCGCCCTCGCCCTCTCCGAGCTGATGAGGACGGAGTTCCCAGAGGACAGGCTGAGGGTCTACGCCTTCTCCGAGGAGTTCAGGCTCGTCGAGGCGTGGCAGCTCCCTGGGGTCGTCGTGCCCATGAAGTACACCGACATCAGGGCCCCTCTGCGGGCTTTCCGCCTCGCCGCCGCCCAGGAGCCGGGCAACAAGCAGGCTCACCTCATCACGGACTCGGCCCCCAACTTCCTCGACGGGCAGTTCGTGGGCTTCAAGGCGGCGCTTGAGGCCGTCCTCGAAGAGGGTAGGCTGTACAGGATGAACGAGATCGTGCTCAACATAGTGATGCTGGACGAGGACCCCGAGCTGAGGGAGATGGCGAAGAGGATCGCTCAGGAGAACATGGGGCGCGTCTTCTTCGTCGACCCTAAGAACCTGGGCGAGGCGGTGGTCGAGGACTACCTCTGGTCGAAGAGGGAGCTCCTAAGCCTCTGAACTCAGAAGTTACCTTAACATCCCTTTAGGTGCAGAAATATGGGGCAGATGGCGTATTCCGGGTCGCTACGACAATCAATTTTGTTGGAAACCACCTCTCCTAGATTCAGCCCCTACGAAAGACATATTCAACTTTATGGAGCCATGGTACTGATCGGCCGGGGACAGGGGCTAGCCCCTCGGGTTCGCCACGATGACCATCATATGGCTCTCCGCGGTAAAGGGCTCACCCCTGTGGCCCCCATACAACTCGGCCACCTCGAAGCCTGACTCGGATAGGAGCCCCCTGATCCCCTCGGGGGTGTGTATGTAGACATCGCTCCCCTCGAAGTACCGCTCAAGCATCCTGCCGTCCTCGTAGAGCTCGTACCATATGTTCATGGACATCAGCCTCCTCTCCGCGTTCGTCCTGTGGTAACCGATGCGGACAACGGTACGTCTCTCGCCGTATGGGCGCCTCTCGACGAACCAGCCCTGCCCCACCTTGATCTCGGGGATGTGGGCCAGGTCGAATGCGTAGATGCCGCCGGGTGCCAGGTGCCTGCGGACGTTCCTGAGGGCTTTCAGCTGATCGTCCCTGGCTAGTAGGTGGTCGAAGCTGAAGCTCGGGAAGTAGATCAATGCGAATCTGGTTGGTAGCTCGAAGTCCCGGGCGTCCGCGTGGCTGAGGTGGACCCTGAGGCGCACATCCTTAGCCTCCCCGGCGAGGTTCGCCTCCGCGGCCTTCAGCATGTGGCTTGAGCTGTCTATCCCCCAGACCTCGACCCCCGCCCTGGCCAGCTGGATGGCGAGGCGGGCCGTCCCGACGCCGAGCTCAAGGGCCGGGCCGCCTCTGCGTCTGGCCTGGGCCAAGTAAAAGGGTACGTCGTCCTTCTCTCCGAAGAGATCGTAGAACTTCTCCGATCCCTCGAGGTAATTCGTTTTAGATGAATCCTCCACCGTGAACCGCCTCCCCCGGCTACCCTGCTTCCGAAGGCTTCTGCCTGATGTCCTCTCCGACCGAGTACAGGAAGATGTGGGCCGTCGTCGGCCCCATGTGCCTGAAGGTTGAGGAGAGGCGCTTGAGCACGGCGTCGTAGTTGTTCGACTTGTCAAGCGAGTCCAGCCACCGCCTGAAGCCGCCGTGCTCAGCGGCTATCCTCTCGAACTCCCTCGCGTTGCCGAGGGCTGCGAGTATCTTCCTCCTGTTCCTGATTATGCCGGCGTCCCCCATGAGCCGGGAGATGTCACCCGCCCCATACTCGGCGACCCTTGATACGTCGAAGCCGCTGAACGCCCTCTGGAAGGCCGGCCACTTGTCTGAGACGGTCCTCCAACTCAGGCCGGCCTGGAAGATGCAGCGGGTCATGTTCTCGAAGTAGGCAGAGTCGTTGGGAGGCTTCCCCCCCCTGTACATCCAGGCGGGCGGTTTCCATTCCTGAGCCATGGGGAATCATCCGCTCAGCCCGTTTTGAATGTTGCGACCAACCTCATCATGACGCAAAAAATTGACCTGCCCCCCAATGCCCCAGGGTAGGGGGCTTATGATGCCGGTCTCATTCAGGTGATTATGCCGAGGAGGTCCGCCTTGGTGATTATCCCGACGAGGATCCCCTTCCTCTGCACGAGGACGGCGGGGTAGAACTTGAGGAGGCTCGTCAGCAACGATAGCGGCGCGTCCTCGCCGACCTGCGGGAACGGCTCCTCCATTATCTCGGAGACCTTTGACGCGTGCGAGTCGTTCCTCCTCGCGGCCACGATATGGTCGAGCAGGGTCCCCTCGCTGATGCTGCCGACTGAGAGGCCGCCATCGAGTACGGGGAGCTGGCTGAAGCCGTTCCGGCGCATGACGTCAACGGCCTCCGCGATGGGGGTGTCCTTCTGGATCCCCACAAGCGACCTGGTCATCATCTCGCCAGCCGACACCTGCTTCTTCTGCTCAAGCCTCTCAAGCGCCTCGAAGAGTGCCTTAACCTTGAGGTAAGAGGGCTCGATGTTCCCGGCCTCCAGCTTCGCTATGTACGACTGGCTGACGCCCGCCAGCTCCGCGAGCTGGTTCTGCGTGAGGCCCAGCTTCCGCCTCCTCTCGGGAATGATCTCCAACGCCGGCAACATAGGTGAGGAGAACGCGACTCAGCCAATATATTCTTTACTGAATTTTCCCCCGACAAAAATTGTAGAAAAAGCATATTATGAGCCTCGCAGGACCAATAGGTGCTTTTATAATCATTTCAAGGAATATGTCCCAGATGGACATGGACAAGCTAGGCTCCAGCCGCCCGACATTCAACTTCGACGCCCACGGCGAGGCGAACACGGACAAGACGATCGAGCTTGCCAGAGCGAGGGCGGAGGAACTCGGAATAAGGCACGTCGTCGTCGCCTCCGAGACGGGCCTCAGCGCCCTCAAGGCCGTCGACTCCATGCCCGGCCTAGACCTGATAGTCGTCTCATCGGCCGCCGGCACCAGCGTCGAGGGCTCCCCGATAGGAGACCTGAGGATAGGAATACCCGACGAGAAGATACTGAAGGATCTAGTCAAGAAGGGGGCGAAGGTGGTCAGGGGCACGGACCCGTTCTGGAACCTCAGCGCCCATAGCCACGTCACCGACGCCGGAAAGCTCGGCATGATGTTCTACAAGGTGCTCTGCGGCGGACTACACGTCTGCCTCACAGCCGTCCTCGAGGCCACCGACTCGGGACACCTGAGGTAGGGGGAGGAGGTCGTGACCATGGCGGGGAGCTTCGTGGGGCTCGACACCGCCATAGTGGCGACGGCCGCGAACTCGGTCAACTTCTTCAGGTGCCTGGAGGTCAGGGAGATCATCTGCAAGCCCAGGAACGCCCACTACACATGGCCGATAAACTACCTCGACTGGAGGGGCGACCTCGAGAGGTACAGGAGGTTCGCCGAGCCGGCCTAGCTACTTCCCCACCTTCTCAAGGGCCGCCGCGACTATGAGCGGGAATATCGTCGTGACCTCACCGAAGATCGTGCTCGTCATCTCCATCCGGCCGCCCTTCAGCTTCCCCCAGCTCAGCGACTCCTTCAGGGGCGCCCCGCTCAGGCTGCCGTCCTCGGCCCTAGCCGAGCTTATCTGGACGGCGGCGTCTAGCCCCTCCCTCAGCGTGTTCATGTACTGGGTGTGGTGCTTGGGGGTCCCGCCGCCGAGGATGATGGCACCCGTCTTCTTAGCGTCGTAGACCACGTCGGCGAAGCGGTCGAAGTCCTTCAGGGGGTTCAGGTTGAGCCTCTTGCTCTTCGAGTACATCCAGAGGGGGATGCCGAGCATAGAGTCGAGGAGGCCGGGGCTGAAGATGGGCACGTCTCTCAACGCGGCGTTCCGGAGGATGGAGTCCTCGTCCCCTATCCTCAGGCCGATCTCCCTGAGAAGACCGTTGATCGGCGCGTCGACCCTTCCCTCCTCGGGTATCTCGTCGAGCACCCCGCCGATGAACGCCTCGAGGTCGGAGAACACCTTCCCCTCGAAGAATATGTCGTAGGCACGGTTGATGCCCCTTTTCAGGAGCTCCTCGTCGTCAACGTCCACCTTGCCGACGTAGTGGTGGCCGCCCATCGCCTCGATGAGGTCGCCGACCACGTTGGCCCCGTTGGTCACGACCGCGTCCACGTACCCATCCCTGACTAGGTCCTTGAAGATGAGGCGGAGCCCACCGTGGACGAGCGGCCCGGAGATGGTCAGGAAGGTCGTGTAGTCCGGGTCTGAGAACATCTCAGCAACTATGTCGACGGCCCTGCCGACCCTCCCGGCGCCTATGACCCCTGACCTCCGCATCTCCTCGGCGAGCTCGCCGACGGTCATCCCCGGCCTAAGGCGCATCTGCTCGACGCGCTTCATCGAAAAAACCCTCAGCTCAGCCCTTGACGCGGTTGATCTTGTACCGGCCCATGATGACCCAGTACTCAACCTCCTTGCCGGCCGCGATGCTGGAGGCCACCTCAGGGTCAGTGGACGTTGGGACGTCGAAAACCTCGTACGTCTCAAGGTCCATGAGCTGTATGCTCGTTGGGGTCGTCGATACTATCTGGCCGCTCCTCTTATCGACTATGGGCACCTGGATGTTGGCGTCCACCTGGCCGACGTAGCTCCTCTTCGTTCCGTCGAAGAGGCTGATTGCGCTGGCCCTGACCTTAGCGCTGCCGTGCTTCCCCGGCTTGCTCTTCTGTATGTCGACGATCTGGCTCGGCTCGTTGTCAACCATCGCGTATGACCCGACCTTCAGGTCCCCGACCCGGCTCATCTTGAAAGACAAACAAGTGCACCTTGGAGCTTTAGAGACAACATGGGCTTAAAAAGTATAAACGTTATGGGGGGATGGCTCCAAGGCTGGCAGGAGCCACACCTACGCATCATTTAAAATAAATTGACAGATTAATATCCGGTATGGGTGACTGCGCGGCTTGAGGCGCCCGAGCATGATAGCGAACTTCGCTGTGACGTATAGGTGCGACAGCCGCTGCAGAAACTGCAACATTTGGAGGATGCCCACCCCAGAGAGAGGCGAGATGAGCCTGAGCGTGATCAGTGAGATATTCGAGAAGAACGCGGAATTTCTGAGCGACGTCAGGTCGATCCAGATAACGGGCGGCGAGCCCTTCCTCAGAGGAGACCTCCCCCAGGTGATAGCCGCCGTACGCAGCAGCCTCCCACGGTGCAGCTTCTGGATACCGACCAACGGCCTACGCCCAGACCTTGTGGGCGAGGCAACCGAGGATATCCTCGTGGGGCTAAAAGGATGGGGACTGGGGATCAGCGTCTCCCTGGACGGCGTCGGTGGGACCCATGATGCCATGAGGGGGGTTGAAGGCAGCTACAGTCTGGCCATCGCCACCCTGGAAAAGTTGAGCAATCTGAGAGGGAACTACCCTGCGTTGAGGGTGTCCGTGGGCATGACGATCTCTGAGGACAATATAGGGGAGATCGTGAAGGTGCTTGATGTGGCCAAGCGTTACTCCGCGGACTTCAGCCTCAGACCCGTGAACTACAGCGAGATCTACTACAGGAACTGCCCGGCTTCGAGCCGGGTAGAGGCAAAGGCCCTGGTCGACGCGCTGCGGGTCGTGGCGCGGAGCCATGTGGAAGGGAGGGGTCTGCTCAGGTCCCTGCCCACCTTAAGGTACATTCAGGGCGTCCTAGACTACCTCCGGAGACCATCGCCTGGGGCTCGGGCCTGCTCCGCCGGCGAGGACTCGATGTTCCTCGACCCATTCGGGGACGTTTACCCCTGCATCTTCATTGGGGAAAGGCTCGGCAACGTCAGGGAGTCGACGCTTGAGGGGATATGGTCCTCGGCGGAGGCCGTGAAGGCCCGGAAGAAGATCGAGGAGGAAAGATGCCCGAGGTGCTGGGTCGAGTGCGAGGCCTACAGGGACATCCAGAGGGACAGGCTGGGGCTCGTCGGCACCGCGCTAAGGGCGCTCATCGATCCGAGGGGCCTAGGCTTGAAATGAGGATCATCCCGTGCGCTTGATGATGTGGTAGCCGAACTTCGTCCTGACCAGACCCGAGACCTCCCCGATCCTCAGAGCGAAGGCCACCTGCTCGAACTCCCTCACCATCTGGCCCCGGTCGAACTGGCCTAGGTCGCCTCCCCTCTTCGCGGAGGGGCAGATGCTGTATTTCCGTGCCAGCTCCCTGAAGTCCGCGCCTGCCTTCAGCTCCTCGAGCGCCTTCAGCGCCTGGGACTGCTTCTCGACCAGTATGTGGGAGGCCCTTATCTTGGGCAAATCGTTCACCTTCAGGAACATCCGCCTCGCGCCCTCATAAGGGTTGAGGACCAGCCTTGTTACCGGTTGAGTCGCTAGTACTCCACCTTGTAGATGAGGACGAAGCCGTAGTCGGACGCGTATGCGAGTGTGAAGTGGTCCGTCGACGCGCTGCCGGACATGAGCCTCACGAGGGTCGAGTTAGTGTATGCAGCCGTGTAGCTGTAGCCGCCGGTCGCCGGGTTAATCTCGTAGAAGTCCGTGACATTGAAGCCGCCGATGGTCGCCATCGCCTGCCACTTCCCCTCGTCGCCGTAGCCCCAAAGCTGCTGGTTCGTCGGGTCGTAGGTGATGAATACAATGATGTAGTCAACGTCATATTTCTGCATCAGTGGCAAGGATTCATTCTCGGGGAGCATCATGATCCTTGCCAGGTCCTTGAGCTGATACGGGTTCTGGGTGGCGCCGTCTGCGAGGGTGGTCTTGTTCGCCATCGCCTCTATCCAGTATCCGTAGTCCCACCAGGCGGCGACGATGGAGTCGCTGGAGACGTTCTCCTTCAGCCAGGCCATGGCGTGAGGCCAGTCCTGGAAGTAGTGGCCGCCTACGAGGCGGTTCTCGATCCCGCTTGAGCCGTACGTGGAAGGCACGCTCGCGACGCCTGAGGTGAACAGAAGGATGTTGGGGAGCAGCGTGACCAGGAGGAATATCGTGAAGATCACGCTGAACTCTTTTCCCACGCCGAATATCTCCCTCCGCCTCCTCAGCCGCCTGTCGAGGGCGGCCGAGGCCATGGAGACAGACGCGAACGGTTTGAGCAGCTCGACTATCCCGTAGGCCGCCAACAGGCTGACAGGGAAGGAGAGGATGATGTCGATCCTGGTCAGGTTTGCGGTGAAGTATAGGGAGGTCAGGAGGGCTATGAGGAGGTAGAGCTTCAGGCCATCAATCTTCTTCACGGCGAAGTATATCCCTAGCAGGGCGAGGGCGAGGGTTATCCCGAAGTCCGTGAAGAAGGTCGTCCACGTGGGCAGCTGGTGCTCCGCGACAGTCTCGAACATCCCGCTCGGGATGAGGAATCGGCTGATGATGCGGATGTACTTCTGCGCCAGCGGCACCGTCACCCCGAGGTTGAGGAGCACAAGCATGCCGACGCCGAACAGGGCCATGACGCCGAGCAAGGCGAACCTGATCCTACTCGGCTCCATCCTCATCCTCAGGAGCTCGTAGATCAGCATGACGGGCACAACGCCGATGGCGACGAGGTTCTCTATGCTCATGATCGAATCTATGCCGGGATGGGGGAAGATGGCGGTCACGAGGAAGCCGACGCCCAACATGAGGCTGTACGAGGCTATGTAGTGCCTGTCGTATGTTCCGACGAGCATCGCGACGATGACGAAGAGGGCGAGAAGGCTAACAAGGTACTTCTCCGCCCCCCAGGAGATGATGACGTAGCCGAGGGTCAGCCCGGCTAGGGCCGAGTATATCAGGCGGTTGAAAGGCGGCCTCTCCTTCCTGAGGGATCGCATGAAGAAGAGTGTGGTGGCGACCATGCCGAAGATGCCTATGGTCTCGGTGTCGAAGTGACCTATGTTGGTACGGGCTATGAATGCTGGGCTCACCGCCATCAGGAAGGCGGCGAGAAGCCCAGTGGAGCTATCCCTCAGGTCCTTCCCCACGAAGTAGGCTGCCAGGCAGGTGAGGCACGCCATCAGCACGGGGAACCACAGGCCGGTGTCGTAGACCGAGATCCTGAGGCCGACAGCGTTCGCAAGCTGCCATAGGAAGACGACGGAGAAGGGCTCCCCCGCGTAGACCGTGTGGGGGATGTCCCTGCCCATGGGGTACCAGCTCAGGGTGTCGTGCCAGCCCCACCACGCCGAGTAGCCGTTCTTGGCGACGTACTCGGAGGCCCTGTACATGAGGAAGGGGTCGTAGGCTGTGTAGTATGAGCCCCACTGGAGGGGTATGATCCTGAAGAGCACGGCCACGACGAGGACCGCCCCGAGGACGCCTATCTCGAGGGCCCGGCTGCGGGTCGGCCTCATGCGTGAAATCAGGCTGGCCTTCTCCGACTCGTCTGATTCGACCTTGCCCGCCTTCCTAGCCTTTTCAGCCATTTTCCCTTAGACTCCAACAATAGGGGGTGTACACGGCTTTTATTTAAGTTGCTATAAGATGTTCAACCATCTCAAATAGACAATATGGACAGCTTCTCCATGAGCCTCTCAGCGCCCCCAGTAGAGCCTCTCGGCCTCGATCCGCGGGATGCCCAGCTCTATGATCTTGCCCGCCGTCGCCTCGATGTCGTATTCGACCCTCCTCCGCTCCACCTTGAGGGAGATGGTGTCAAGGAACATGTAGCTGGCGCGGGGGTCCCCGTCCCTCGGCTGCCCGACCGAGCCGGGATTGATCAGCAGGCCGTCACCTGACTGGACAACGTAGGGAACATGCGTGTGGCCGAGGACGAGGACCCTACACCTGGCCTCCGCCAAGTACCTGCCAAGGAGGCCCTCGGCCTCCCAGGGATAGATGTACTCGGTTAAGGGATCGCTCGGGCTGCCGTGGAAGACATGGATGCCGATCCCTCCGAGCTCCAGCCGCAGGCTGAGTGGGAGGGCCCTGAGCCAGGCCAGCTCGGACGCGCCGATGAGCGACCTGTTCACCGCTATGGCCCCCCTGGCCTCCGGGTTGAACCACTCGCTGTCCTTCGTCGCCACGGCGTCGTCATGGTTACCGGCGACGGATGAGGCGAGGCTCGAAACGAGCCTGACACACTCGGCAGGATAGGGGCCGTAGCCGACTGTGTCGCCGGCGCAGACGCATGCGTCGAAGCTGCCAGCGTCCCTAAGGACGGTTCTAAGAGCCTCGTAGTTGCTGTGAACGTCGGAGATGACGAGTATCCTCAAGCCATCCTCCAATTGTCGGCGGCGTTTTTAACGGTTGTTCGGTGGGATAGGCTTAACTGGTCGTGGGCGGATCATCCCCCAAATGAGCCTGGTTTTCTCGACTGAGAGCGTTGAGATCGAGGGGGGGCACCTGTCAGGGGGGCTCCTGGAGCTGGGGAACGCGGTCCTGGCCCTCTTCTGGGAGGGGGAAAGGCCCGTCCTAGGCTCCACCACCCTCACCCTCCCGTCCAGGGTCTCGTCCCAGCTCGTAGGCGACAGGGATCAGCTTCTGGGGCAGATGATCGGCGAGTACCTGACTAAACGCTTCGGTAAGATGGCCCTCGTCTCGACGAACCTGACGCCTGGCACCGCCGCCGTGGCTGGGAGGGCTCTCATCGAGATGACGAGGAGGCTCGCGGAGAAGATGAGCTGAGTTGGCTGACCTCAGGGCTTTCCTGAAGAGGGTTGAGGACGACGGCGACATGATCAGGATAGGCGAGGAGCTCTCGCCTGAGTACGAGATATCCGCCGCCCTGAAGCGGTTCGACGCCGGCAAGGTCCTATTGTTCGAAAAGGTGAAGGGATACGACCACGCGGTTGTAGGCGGCGTCTGCGGCACCAGGCGGAGGATCGTGGATGCGCTCGGCTTCGGCGCAAACCAGCTCTACCCCCGCCTCCTCGAGGCGACGAGGAGCCCCAAGAAGTGCAGGGTGGGCGACGGCCCCGTTAAGGAGGTGGTCGAGGAGGGGGACCTCCGTAAGCTGCCAATCTTGACCCACTTCGACGGAGACCCAGGCCCCTACATAACCTCCGGGATCGTCTACGTGAGGGGGCCGGACGGCGAGGCTGAGAATGTGTCTTTCCACAGGCTCCTCGTCCTGGATGGCAGGAGGATGGCCATCAGGATCGTGCCCAGGCACCTCTACAGGCTGACCCAGCTCGCCAGGGAGGCCGGGAGGAAGAGCCTCGACATCAGCGTGAGCATAGGGCTGCACCCCACCGTCCTGCTGGGCGCATCGCTCCCGGCGCCGTTCGGAGTCAGCGAGTTCGACGTCGCCAACAGGCTCATGGACGGGAGGCTGAGGCTGACCGAGTGCGAGCACGTCGAGGCCCTCGCGCCTGCGGACGCCGAGCTCGTGCTGGAGTGCAGGCTCCGCCTCGACCAGGAGGTGAAGGAGGGGCCGTTCGTCGACCTCTCGGGCACCTTCGACGTCCAGAGGAAGCAGCCCGTGGTCGAGCTCGTAGGCGTCATGCGCCGCGACGACTACATCTACCACGGCCTGCTCCCCTCAGGCTCAGAGCACATGCTGCTGATGGGGATGCCGCCCGAGGTCCGCATCTGGGAATACGTCAGGAACGTCGTCCCAACGGTCAGGGGGGTCAACATGACCCTCGGGGGCAGCGGGTGGCTCCACTGCGTCGTCAGCTTCGAGAAGTTCAGGGAGGGCGACCCCAAGAACGTCCTCATGGCCATCTTCGCCGCCCACCCCAGCCTGAAACACGCCGTGGTCGTCGACTCAGACATCGACCCCCACGACATGCGTGAGGTGGAGTGGGCCATAGCGACACGATTCAGGGGGGACGAGGACCTCCTCGTCGTGCCGAACGCGCGGGTCTCCAGCCTCGACCCAGCCAGCGACCAGGAGCGGGAGCTGGGATGCAAGGTCGGCATCGACGCCACGAGGCCCCTCAATAAGCCCGCGGAGAAGTTCAGCAAGGCCGAGATAAAGGTCTCGGACAGGGTCAGAGAGATACTGGGGAAGTACTCCTAGAATCCCTTTATATCCGCCCTCATTTCAGGTGATCTGATACAGTTGTACCTGACGGCCGAGGAGGAGCGCATGCTTGCCGGCGAGAGGGGCGCCGGAGTAGCCAAGGCCATGGAGCTCCTGGTCGCGCTCGGCGAGGTCTTCGGCGCCGAGAGGCTCGTCCGGGTCGAGAGTGCCCACGTCTCGGGAGTCTCGTACAAGAACCTGGGCGAGGCAGGCCTGGAGTGGCTCGAGGAGCAGGCCAGCCTCGGCGCCAGGGCCGTCATAAGGGCGACGCTGAACCCCGCCGGCATGGACATGGGGAGGTGGAGGGAGATGGGCGTCCCCGAGGAGTTCGCCGAGGGGCAGCGCAGGGTCATCGCCGCCTTCGAGGCGATGGGCGTCGAGCCGACGTGCACCTGCACCCCATACCTAGTCGGCAGCGTCCCGAGGCAGGGAAGCCAGGTATCATGGGCCGAGTCCTCGGCGATATGCTACGCCAACTCGGTCCTCGGCGCGAGGACGAACAGGGAGTCCGGCCCGACCTCACTCGCCAGCGCGGTCACCGGCCTAGCGCCCCTATACGAGTACAGGCTCGACGAGAACAGGGTGCCAGGCAAGGTCGTTGAGGTCGAGGCGAGGCTCTCAGACCCCCTGGACTACAGCGCCCTCGGCTTCGTGACGGGCAAGCTCCTGGGCTCGACCGTCCCTTACTTCAGGGGCCTCGGGAGGCCGAGCATCGAGTCCCTCAAGACCCTCGGCGCCGCCTGCGCAACCAGCGGGGGCATAGCGCTCTGGCACGGGGAGGGCGTGACGCCTGAGGCCGAGAAGATGAGGCAGCGCCTGGCCGGGCTCGAGAGGGTGACCGTCGGGGACCGCGACCTAGAGGAGGCAAAGAAGAAGCTCACATGCGAGGTCTCCGATCCAGTCACCTGCATAGGCTGCCCACACTGCAGTTTGAAGGAGATCGCGGAGGTGGCCGGGCTGGTGAGGGGAAAGGAACTCGGGAGGCGCATCTGGGTCTTCACCAGCCGAGGCGTCCACGCCCAAGCAGAGAGGAAGGGGTACGTCAGGCAGATAGAGGAGGCCGGGGGCGGGGTGTACGTCGACACCTGCATGGTCGTCGCCCCCCTGAGGGAGATGGGGTGGCGGGAGGTCGCCGTCAACAGCTTCAAGGGGGCTCAGTACTGCGCCAACATGGGGCTCGGGACGAGGGTAGCCTCGGCCGAGCGGCTGGTGAAGGAGGCCCTGAGATGATCCTTAGGGGCAGAAAGGTCGTCGGAGGATACGCTGAAGGCGAGGCACTGGTCAGCAAGGACCCCGTCAGCTTCTATGGTGGAGTTGATCCTGAGACAGGAGTCATCACAGAACCAGGCCATGCCGTCTGCGGTGAGTCCATCAAGGGTAAGGTCTTCATCTTCCCCAAGGGAAAAGGGAGCACCGTCGGCAGCTACGTCATATATAGGATGAAGAAGCTCGGCACAGCGCCGGCAGCCATCATAAACGTCGAGACGGAGTCGATAATAGCTACCGGCTGCGTCATATCTGGCGTCCCCCTTATAGACAAGCTTGACTACGACCAGATCAAGGCCCTCAAGACGGGCATGAGGCTCCGGGTTGACGCCGATAAAGGTCTCGTCGAGATACTCTGACCCTACGCTTTGAAGCCGACGGTAACTATTCTGCCTACTGATTCCAGTTCGTGAGTCGCGGCGATCTTTTCCGGGTTTTTTAATAGGTTTTCGATGTACTCCTTATTTCGCTTGAGGAATTCCTGCGTCAGCTCTTGGTCTGCGCCGCCCCTCGCCTGGATCACAGAGAGCCTTCCTTCATCCTTCTCCAACAGATCGAGACGGCTCCGCAGCCAACCAATTAAGTCGTTTGCGCTTCTCCTGGGGTCGCTGAGGAGGAATACCGAGAGGAGACCGTGGGCTTCCACGTTCCTCAGGCCAACCTCGTAGAATATCTCCGGGTAATGTGTCTGCCTGTTCCCCTGATCCTCTGGGTAATCCATGAGTCTATTCCGCAGCCCCCATACGCCCTTTCCGAAGGCTTGGTCCGCGGCCCGATTCACTTCATCCAAACGCCTGTCCGGGTAATATGAGACGATTCCCCCGAAGGGCTCGATGGCTGCGACGATTCCACCCCTCTTGGTCACCCTGGCCATCTCTCGCACAGCGCAGGAAACATCCGGGAGGTTGTTGAGCACGATGTGGCAGATGGTGAGATCGGAGTATTCAGATGGAAGCGGGATCTCCTCGGCTACACCCTTGACTAAGGACACTCCCCCATTGAGCTTCCCCTCGGCATATTTCCGGAGGATGTCGTCGGGCTCGATGCAGGTAATCTCCGATTGCGGGGACATCGTGAGAAGCTTCTCTGTGAAGAAGCCGCTCCCGGAGCCCACCTCCACGACCCTTTTAGGACCGCCCAACCTCAGCCATTTCCTGAGCAGCAACAGAGAGTCGTCATCGTACTCGAACCTCCTTGAGACATCCATGCCCTCGGGCGGCTGGATATTGTGCCATTCACGTGGGTCATACGGTATCGGCGATTCGGTTGCCAAGAAAATCGATCGAAAGAATGGACTAGGAGGATAAAATCGTTACTATGTTCAGTAGCTTACCTTGGTGGAGGCGGTCTCCTTACCGAACTTCCCCTCAGAGGCCTTCATGATGGCCTCGAGGTCCGTCTGCCTCGCGTAGACGCGCATTATGTCGAGGTACCCGATGAGGGCGCCGCCGAGGGGGGAGAGCTCGCTCAGCGACCTCGGCGACTTGGAGCCGTCCGGGTTCCTGTGGAAGAGCGGTATGTCCTGGGGCTTATTCTGCCTCGAGTAGTAAGGCACCGAGGAAGCCGAGGATACGTCTATGAAGATGTACTCCTTGTCCACGCCTGTCTCGGCCGCTATCTCCTCCTCGAGGCTCTCCCTGACGCCTGGCGTCATGATGCTGAGCCTGTCCTTGCTGTGCATCAGCCTCTCGTAGGCGCACTTGATGAGCCGCCTGTCCACGAATCTCCTACCGAGGTCGTAGGCGGTCCTCGAGGCCCTGTCACGTGAGCCCTTCAGCGAGGCGAGCTGCGCAAGGACGTATGCGTCGTCAAGCCTGTGGTACTCCTCAGGCGTCTTGAACGATGTGAACCCGAGCTTCTCGTCCGCGAGCATCATCGCCCTGACGAGCATCACCTCCCCAGCCCTGACCGTCCTGTGGAAGTAGACCGCCTTGAACATCTCGTACCGGGCGATGACGAAGGCCTCCAGCACGTAGAGTGCCGTGTCGCTCATGGCGAGGCCGCCGTCCAGGATGTCCATCGACTGCACGAGGCGGTCGATGTCGATCCTCCCGTACTCGACGCCTGTGAAGTAGCTGTCCCTGACGAGGTAGTCCATCACGTCGGCGCTGAACTGGCCCGCGATGACCTGGTTCATGAACTGCTTCCCCTCGTCGAGTATGCCTACGGCGAGTCTGGACATCTCCTCGGGGTCGAAGCCGTGCCCGTTGAGGACATCCGCGACCTCGGTCTCCCTCACTATCCTCGCCCCGATGTCCTCGTGTGTGAGCTGCCTCCGCTCCAGAACCTCCTCGAAGCTGTGGCTGAAGGGGCCGTGACCGATGTCGTGGAGGAGGGCAGCGAGGCGCAGCTTCTCAGCCTCAGCCTCCTCCAGGAGGCCTAAGTCGCCGAGCCTGGCGGCGATACCACCTGCCACGTGCATGACGCCGAGGCTGTGATGGAACCTGGTGTGCTCGGCCCCGGGGTAGGCCTGGTACGCAGCCGAGAGCTGCCTTATCCTCCTCAGCCTCTGCATCTGCGGGGTGTCCAGGACGCTCCGCTCGGCCTCGGAGACTGAGATGTAGCCGTGGACAGGGTCCTTGATCTCCCCCCAGCGCCTCATGGATGGAGATTCAGGGGCAATCGATTTATCATTATCGGGACCATTATCAACCGGGATGGATTTTAGGAGGAGACTGGCCGGCCTTCAGGCGAAGATGGAGGAGAACGGCATCGACCTCGTAGTCTACGGGGGAAGCCCGGACTTCCAGTACCTGACGGGCGCCAGGGTCGAGTGGAGGAGGGGGAGGGACCTCATGCACCCGGAGGATAACCTCTTCGTCCCTAGGAAGGGGGAGCCCATCCTCACCCTGAAGCCGGAGTCGGCCTCCCGCTCAAAGGACATCTGGATAGGCGACCTGAGGACCATAGAGGAAGGTAAGCCGTACACCGAGACCGTGAGGAAGATAGTGGCAGACATAGGCGTGAACAGGGGGAAGGTCGCAGTCGACGACTACGCCAGCGGCGGCACGGTGCTCGAGTTGGCGAAGGCCTGCGCAGGCTCCAGGTTTCGCACGGCCGAGGGCCTCATGGACCACCTCAGGATGATCAAGGAGAAGGAGGAGGTGGACGCCCTCAGGAAGGCGGCTGAGCTCACCGACCAGATAATGGCCGTCATAGTGAAGAGGATCACCGAGGGGCTCACCCAGAGGGTCCTAGAGCTCATGATCGAGATGATGGCGAGGGGCTCAGGCGCCAGCGACGTGAGCTTCCCCACCACTGCTGGATACCTGAAGTCCGGCACCATGCCTGCCGACGACCCCTTCATCTACCCCAAGGACTCGGGGCTGGTCAGGGGGACGAGCATCGCCTTCGACGTCGGCTTCGTACTAGACGGCTACTGCAGTGACTGGGGTAGGAGCGCCTACTTCGGCCCGGCCTTCCCTGAGGTCAAGTCCGCCTACGAGGCGCTCCAGCTGGCGGTCGTCGAGACCATCGACAGGATGGACGAGAGTTGGACCGTCAGCGACGTCTACCCCGCCATAGAGGCCCACCTCGACAAGGCAGGGTACGGCAATCTCCTTAGGAACAGGATCAAGACCGGTAGCGTAGGCCACCAGATAGGAGTCGAGGTCCATGAGGAGCCATGGCTGAAGCCAGGGCAGTCCACCCACCTACAGAACGGCATGGTCTTCTGCATCGAGCCGAAGCTGTGGAGGAAGGGAGAGTACTACCTCAGGGTCGAGGACATGGTGACGATGAGGGATGGGAAGGCGGAGCCACTGACGAAGTTCGACAGGAGCCTCTTCCAGCTCTAGCCCTCGCAAGGGATTTAACGCCGCCTGCCAACAATTCACCGGTATGGTCGGCAGGGGCTTCTTCATAGTATTCGAGGGGATAGACGGCAGCGGCAAGTCCACACACATCGATCGCCTCATCATGAGGCTCTGGGAGCGTAGGCTCGAAGTCCTCAGGACCCATGAGCCGACCGACGGCAGGATAGGGAGGCTCATAAGGGAGTACGCCCAGGGCGGCAGGAGGCTCCTCTCCCCGGAGACGGAGGCGCTGCTCTTCGCGGCCGACCGCAGGGAGCACTGCAAGAGGATCGAGGAGGCTTTGAGCGTCGGCAAGGTGGTCGTCTCCGACAGGTTCCTCCACTCCTCCCTAGCCTACCAGGGCGCCGCGGGCGCGGATGTCGGCTGGATCGGGGAGCTGAACCGCTCGGCCCTCAAGCCGGACCTCTCGATCCTCCTGGACATAGACCCGGAGGCGAGCCTGAGCAGGGTGAAGGGCCGGAGGAAGACCATCTTCGAGGAACGGGATTACCTGACGAGGGTGAGGGAGCTCTACCTCGGGTTCGTCGAGGGAGGCGAGCTCGTGAGTGTGGACGCGGACAGAGCCTTCGATGAAGTCCAGAATGATGTCATTAGGCTCGTCGCCGACCTCCTTGGCGTTGCCCTTTGACCCGGCCTCGCATACGGTTTGGCGCTCACTTCCTCCCTGATGGCCTCTCATCAGCCTTCAGTTGCCTCAATGCCGCGAGGAGCGTCGTGAGGGTCTCCGTGAGGCTCCTTATCCGCTCAGGGTCCTCCTCCGCCTCAAGCCTCCGCTGGATCAGCTGAAGCTTGGCGGTGAGCGTCCCCTCGAGGCTCAGGTTGAGGGTGACCTTGCCGGCGTACTCCCCCGCCCCGATGACCTTGACCTCCCTTTTACACTTCGGGCAGATCGTCTCCCCCGTCTTGAGCTGGAAGAGGGGGCTCGAGCACTCCGGGCAGTTCACGCCGAGCATCTTCGCCCCCCTCCTCAGGAGATCGGCCATCTCCTTCATGCCTTCATCCGACAAACGGCTTCGATTAGGAGATGGATTCAGGTGATAATAGGCTTACGTCGATGAGGGGAGGCAAAAGGTTTTGTCCGACACGGTGAATCCTCAATGAGGATCATGGCATGAAGGTCGTCGACAACGCCCTCGACCTCATCGGCGACACACCGATGATCAAGCTCAGCTTCCCCCAGGAGGACGCGGTCATCTACGCGAAGGCCGAGTTCCTGAACCCGAGCGGCAGCGTGAAGGACAGGATAGCGAGGCACATGATAGCCGAGGCGGAGAGGAGGGGCGAGCTGAGGCCCGGCTACACCATCGTCGAGGCTACGAGCGGCAACACCGGCATCGCCTTCTCATGCGCGGCGGCGGCGAAGGGGTACAAGATGATAGTCGTCATGCCCGAGACCGCATCGGTGGAGAGGCGGACGATAATAAGGCACTACAACGCCGATGTCGTGCTGACGCCGGCGAAGGACTTCATCGCGGGCGCAGTCGAGAGGGCTAGGGAGATAGCGAAGAGGCCCCGCCACTGGGCCCCACGCCAGTTCGACAACCTCGACAACATCGCGGCCCACGAGCAGACAACGGCGCAGGAGATCCTGAAACAGATCCCTGGCGGCAGGGTCGACGCCTTCGTCGCCGGCGTAGGCACCGGTGGCACGCTCATGGGCGTCGCCAAAGCCCTCAGGAAGAGGAGCCCCGGGCTCAGGATATACGCCGTAGACCCCATAGGCAAGAATTCTGGGGGGGAGGTGGAGCCCCTCACCTGCTCCAAGCACAAGGTCGAGGGCATAGGCGACGGATTCATCCCCTCCATAACGGACGTCAAGGCGATCGACGAGGTGATCCAGGTCTCCGATGATGACGCCATAGCCACGGCTAAGAGGCTCGCCAGGGAGAAGGGGCTCTTCGTCGGCACCTCGTCTGGAGCCTACATCTGGGCATCCATCAGGGTGGCGAAGAGGCTCGGCAAGGGTAAGACCATCGTGACCCTGCTGCCCGACAGCGCTGACAGGTACTACAGCACCGACCTCTTCAGGGAGTGAGGGGCTTGGGGTGTAATCGGCCTCTAGGATTCCCGATAAGTCACCCAAAGATCAACTTCGAGATAGTGCTCGCCGAGCTCAGCTCTCTCCACATCCACGAGGAGATAATCCCAGAGAAGGAGCGGGAGCTCGTCGAGAGGATAACCCACGACGGCGTCTGGATCCACCCGATAATAGTCGACAGGGAGAACCTCGTGGTCCTCGACGGCATGCACAGGGTCGCCGCGGCGAAGGAGATAGGATACAAGTACATCCCGGCCTGCCTCGTCGACTACTACAACCCCGACATACGCATCGGCTGCTGGTACAGGATGTTCAAGAGCCTCGTGGAGGCCGATGAGGCGAAGATCGTTCTCGACGGGCTGGGCCTCGTCCCCATGGACAAGCCGTACGGCGAGGCGAAGAGGCTGGTGGAGGGGCGCGAGGCGATGACAGCCATCTTCTCGGCGTCGTGGTGTGTGACCGCAACCGGCTCCGCGAGGGACATCAAGGAGAGGTACGACGCAATAAAGCAGATCGAGCGGCGCCTCAAGGCGAACGGGCACCATATGGGCTACAGCACAGACAGGGACGCCCCCTCAAGGGTCGCCACCGGCGAGTACTCCGCCGGGATGATGACCCCCACAGTCACGAAGAGGGAGGTCGTCGAGACGGCCCTCGCCGGCATGGTCTTCTCGCAGAAGACGACGCGCCACATAATCCCGGCCAGGCCGATGTTCGTCAACATCCCAGTGGGATGGCTGTCCGGGAACCTCTCGGTCGAGGAGGCGAACATGCGGCTCAGAGAGCACCTCGCGTCGAAGAAACTGGAGCTCATGCCGCCGGGGCAGATACTAGACCGGAGGTACGACGAGGCCCTCTACTTCTTCAGGTAGCCCCACTGCAAGGTGGGGGGATGTTACGGCTGCATCAGACCTTGAGCCTGTTGAGCCTGCCCTCGATGCGCTCGATGCCGTTCATGTACTTTTGTAGAGCCTTGGGGACCTTGACGGAGCCGTCCTCCTGCTGGTATTGCTCGAGGACCGCGATCATGGTGCGGCTCGTGGCGAGGGCGGTGTTGTTCAGTGTGTGGACGAAGCCGGCCGGCGCCTGCCCCTCCTTCAGCCTGTACCGGACGCCCAGCCTCCGGGCCTGGTAGTCTGTACAGTTGCTGTTGCTCCCCACCTCCCTGAACTCGCCGTCCGCCATCCAGACCTCGGTGTCGTACTTCTTCGCCGCTATGCTGCCTATGTCGCCGGTGCAGACGTTGACCACGCGGTAGTGGAGGCCTAGCCCCTGGTAGAGCTGCTCGCTGTTCCGCTGGAGCTCCTCGTGGAGCCCCCAGCTCTGCTCCGGGAGGCAGAAGATGAACTGCTCCACTTTGTTGAACTGGTGTACGCGGAAGAGCCCCTTAGTGTACTTGCCGTGGGCGCCTATCTCCTTCCTGAAGCAGGGGCTCACGCCGCAGAGCCTTATCGGCAGGGCGTCGGCGTTCAGCGTCTCCCCCATCAGCATCGCCCCCATCGCGTGCTCGCTCGTGGCTATGAGGTAGAGGTCCTCGCCGTCAAGCTTGTACATGACGTTCTCGAAGTCCGCCAGGTCGGTGACCCCCTCGTAGCCCTCCCTCCTGATCATGTACGGGGGCTCTATGATCGAATACCCCTTCGAGCTTAGGAAGTCCATCGCGTACCTCATTATCGCGTAGTCGAGGAGGACCATCTCGTTCCTCAGGTAGTAGAATCCCGTGCCGGAGACCTTCCCCGCCCTGTCGAAGTCGGCTATCCCGAGGGACTGGGCGAGCTCGGCGTGACTTATCGGCGTGAACCCGAATTTAGGGGGCTCGCCCCATACCTTGACGACGACGTTGTCCTTGTCGTCCCTCCCGTAGGGGACCGACTCGTGGAGCATGTTGGGGAGCCTCATTAGGCCGCTCCTGACCGTCTCCTCCCTCTGGCTCAGCTCCGCATCGACCTCCTTGATCTCCTCCGGTATCTTCTTCGCCTCCTCCCTGAGGGCGGAGGCGTCCCTGCCGGACTTGAGGGCGCTGGCGATCTCTGAACTGACCTCGTTCCTCCTCTTCCTGAGCCTGTTAACCTTGGTGGTCAGTTCCCGCCACCTTCCGTCAGCCTCTATCACCTGGTCGAGGAGCCCCAGCTTGGCTGGGTCCTGCCTCTTCTCCAGGTTCCGGCGCACCGCTTCAGGGTCCTCCCTGATCAGCTTTATGTCTAGCATCGTTCACGCCACTAAAACAACGCATGGAGGATGCATTTAGAGGTTACCAACCCCCATTTTCACCCACCACCCACCCCCGACATGCTGCGCAACCATTTTTAAACCGTGGGCAGGCTCGGACTCGGTGAAGCGTTTGTCCAGCTACGAGGTAGGCGCCTTCGAGGCACTCGAGTGGGCGTGGCACGTGCTCCGGAGCCAGAGGGGACACCGCGGCGCCCTTGATGAGGCGACCAGAAGCGTCCAGGAGGCGCTCGCGAACATGGGCAGAGGCGACCACGTCGACTTCCGCCGGAGGGTCACAGAGATGAGCCACCTCCCATAGGCCTAGAAAAAATTAAGCCATGGGAGCCTCAGATTCCTTCAACATGGCTCAAGCACCACATCCTGCGTTGATGCACTACGTCGAAGCCTGGGGAGTTCTTTAGCCTTGGAGATCAGGCGACTCCGTCTCCTCGAAGGTGCAAAAGAGGCAACAGGCACGGCGGTCATAATCGACGTGTTCCGAGCCTTCACAACCGCCGCCTTCGTGATGGCGAATGGCGCGGAGAGGATAATCCCGGTCGCCGGCATCGACGAGGCCTTCAAGCTTAGGGAGATGCACCCTGGCTGGATCATCATGGGTGAGCGGCACGGGGAGCCCATCCCCGGCTTCGACTACGGCAACTCCCCTGCCGACGTAGAGCACGTCGACTTCACGGGCCGCACCGTGGTCCAGAGGACCAGCTCGGGCACACAGGGCATCATCCTCGCCGGAGGCGCCGACGAGGTGCTCCTCGGCAGCTTCGTGGTAGCTGAAGCGACCGCGAACTACCTGAGGCTGAGGGGGCCAGACAGGGTCTCCCTCGTCGCGATGGGGTGGGAGGGGCAGCGCGACGCCATCGAGGACGAGCTGTGCGCAGATTACATAGGGGAGAGAATAAGGGGGAATAGACCAGACTTCGAGGAGATGAGGGATATGATAAGGGCCGCCCCCTCCGGAGCGAAGTTCCTCGACCCGAGGCAGGGCCACTTCAAGGAGGGGGACTTCCACCTCGCCATGAGCCTGGATAGGTTCAGCTTCGCCATGAAGGTGCTCGAGGGCGACCCCCCATTCGTAGTCAGGGTCTGACCGCCAAGTTTTGCTCCCCATAAAAAGATTGTGGATCGTAGAGCGTTGCAGGGGATCAGATCCACGCCAATTTAGAGCACATGTGCAGCGAGTGGCGCCTTACCCCTCATGGTCGCGAACACCAGCACCGTGACGAGGAAAACCAAACCGGCGATGACGAGGAACGCCTGGTTGTACCCCCAGGCATCTATCAGTGAGCCGACAATGGTGGCGGAGATGGCGCCGACAAGGTTTCCTGCGATGGTAACGACGCTGAGGCCGCTCGCCTTCAACCTGGAGGGGAGGGCGGATGTCACCGACGAGTAGACGATAGGGGAGAAGGAGTAGAGCACGAGCCCCATGAGGACGAAGTTCAGCGCCAGGGGCAGATCGCCCTCGAGCAGGGTGAGGAGGACTATGGACGACCCGGTGAGCGCGGTGGCCCCGCATATGGCGTTCCTGCTCCCGACCCTCTCCGCCACGAAGCCGCTGCTCACCTTGGCGACGAAGCCGGCGGCGGGCAGGACCATCGAGATGAGGCCGGCGAGGGCGAGGCTGAGCCCGCGGAACTCGACGAGGTAGGAGGGGGTGAAGGTCAGGAGGGCGGTGAGGCACACGTTATAGAGGCCGATGGCGAGCGTCAATGGAAGGAGCACCCAAACGTAGTCTCTCAGCCTCCGATCCTTCCCCTCCTCGCCGTCTCCCTGTCTCTGCCCGCTGAACGGCTCCTCCCTCAGCAGGGCGAGGGTCGCTGCCGAGAGGAGGAAGGCCGGCACCGAGAGCAGGAGGAATGCCCATCTCCAGCTCCAGACCGAGGCAATCGTGACAGCAAGGGGGTAGGCGATTGTCGCACCTACGTTGGGCCCGGACTCGTGGAACCCAATCGCCCTGCCCTGCCTCGCGCCGAACCGCTCGGAGAGGAGGGCGTTGGCGACGGGGAGGTGTATGCCCTGGAAGAGGCCGATCAGGAACCTGAGGAGGAGGACGACAGGGTAGGAGTAGGCGAAGATGAACAGGGCGGAGGCGGTGCCGTATCCGACCATGCCGATCACGAGCAGCCTCCTCGCGCCGAACCTGTTCACGAGGTAGCCGACGGGCACCTTGACGAGGATGTAGCCGACGAGGTAGGCAGACTCTATCATGCCCGCCTGGGCGTGGCTCAGTTCCATCTCGCTGCTCAGGACGGGGAGGAGGGGCGGGAGAGCCGACTTTGTCAGGTAGATGCATATCCACCCGAACCAACTGAGTAGCAGGACCGTGTAGCTGTAGCTCCACCACGTCCATGAGGATCGAGACACGCCGATCATTTGATTGCGGTAGGTTAAAATCGTCTTCGTTCCCGGGGGTCCAGAGCACATTAAAGGGGGTCCACATGCCTCCTTCTCTGGTCACAGTTTTAAGCGCTCATTCCGATCTAATGATCGGGACCTGAGTGAAGATCGAGCCCTTCAAGCTTGAGAGGTGGCTCCTCGAGAAGTGCGAGATAGACCTCGGCGGAGGCGGCGTCTCGAAGCTCCAGCTCAGGGATGTCCTGAGCGGGCTCGACGGGGCCACCTATATGAGGTACGGGAGGACGGACGGCTCTGACACTATCAGGAGGCTCGTCGCCGAGTGGCACGATGTCGAGCCAGATAACGTCCTCATAACATCAGGGACCTCGGAGGCGAACCTGCTCGTGAACCTGTGCCTCGTCGAGGCTGAGGACGAGTACGTGACCGAGTACCCCCAGTATGAGCAGACCTCCGGCTTCGTGAAGATGCTCGGCGCCAGGGTCAAGGTGTTCCACCTCGTGGAGGCGGAGGGCTGGGCGCCTGACATCGAGGAGCTGAAGGGGAGGGTGACGAGTGACACGAAGATCATATTCCTCGACAACCCGAACAACCCGACCGGGGCGCTCCTCTCGGAGGAGGAGATGAAGGGGATATGCGACGTAGCGGAAGATGTCAACGCCTGGGTCCACTGCGACAACGCCCTGAGGGGCTCTGAGCTCGACGGGGAGCCCAGCGCCACGCCCCTAAACGTCTACGAGAGGGGCATCGTCACCGGAAGCATCTCGAAGCTCGGCGCCACGAGCCCCAGGATAGGGTGGGTCGTCGCCGAGAAGGAGTTCATAGACCGCTGCAGGGTGATGAAGGACTACACGACCCTCAGCCACTGCGGCATCGGCGAGCAGATAGCTGAGAGGCTGCTCAGGAACAGGGACAGATACATCAAGAGGAACCTCACCATAAGCAAGGCGAACATCGCCGCCTTCAACAAGTGGGTCGAGGAGAGCCCGGACCTGGTATCATGCGTGCCCCCGAGGGGCGGCTTCACCGCGTTCCCAAAGTACAGGAGCAGGCTCGGGTCGAAGAAGTTCTGCGAGAGGCTCCTCAGGGAGGAGGGAGTGATGCTCAGCCCCGGCGATCACTTCGGCGTAGACAAGCACTTCAGGATAAACCTAGGCACGAAGGGTGGGACATTCGCCGAGGGGCTGAGGCGAATCGAGACCTTCATGAAGAAGATCCCATGAGTCTACCAAAGAGCTACTTTTCTAGGGGCTCGTCCCAGACGTATCTGCGGGTGGGGGCGTTGAGCCCGTAGACCATGACGAACTTCTCCTTGCCATCATTCAGTATCTTGTGTTTAGCTGACGGCGGTATGTAGATAGCTGTGCCTGGGGTGGCGTCTATCTTCTTGTCCTCCACCGTTATCGTCGCCCTGCCGCTGAGCACGTAGTAGAACTCGGCGTCACTAACGTGGTGGTGTAGGCCGAGTATTCGACCAGGTTCGAGCTCGCCGACGCCCACGCAGAGTTCCTTTGATCCGGTCTCCTCCCAGATCAGGCGCTTGAAGTTGAGCCAGTCACGGGGGTCGTCGTTCCTCCTCCAAGGGACATCATCAAATCTGATAACCCTACCATCAGCCGGCATTCACATCACGCATCTGGGTCTTCTCCAGTGAATTTAAGAGCTTCGCGGGTCCGGCGCATGAAAAAAGGGAGGATCATGGTGAATGTCGGAATGGGAATTGGCGCCGGGAGAGGGATTTGAACCCTCGCGTCCGTACGGACACTAGCTTTCCAGGCCTGAGCCCCCGACAGGCGGGGTTAGCTCCCTTCCAGGCTAGGAGATCCCGGCTCCGGATTAAAAGCGGGGCAGCCTTGATTTAAACCTTCGACCAGTGGGATATCAAGACGTTTAAGAGCCACTGTCACAATCCTAAACCGGGTGCACGGATTGAATGTCAGCTGGACCGAACGCAGCATGAAGACGCTGGAGCAGCTACGTGAGCTTAAGAGCGCCAAGGAGCAGGACAGGCTGGACTACGTCAAGACGATGCGCTTCGCCTTCGCCGCCATGGGACAGAGCCTCGCCGGATGGATGCAGTGGGTGAACAGCCCCGAGATCATGTCGACCTTCAACAGGGATGAGCTTGAGAAGATGGCCGAGACCATCATGGAGATGACCGAGAAGTTCATCGAGTACGATATCAAGATAACCGACGAGGGGATGAGGAAGGGCTTCGCGAAGCAGAGGGAGCAGGACGAGGGCTCCCACTTCGTCATCTGAGCAAGATTGCCCCTCATTTCCCCGATGTATCACCTCTAGAGGAAACCTCTCTTTAGCCTACTTTCCTAAACACAGATCGGGAAATGGGGCATATAGATGAAGAAAAAGGGATGAAAAAGGGTTTACTCTGTGTCCATGTCGGGTGGGCTCGGGGTCTTGCCGCCTGGCCCGCCTGGTCCACCGGCTGCACTGCTCTTGGCGGCCACGACGTCGTCGATCCTCAGGATCATGCTGGCCACCTCGACGCCCGACTTGACGGCCTGTAGCTTCACGACCATCGGCTCCACGACACCCTTCTCCAGCATGTCGGCTACTCCGCCCTCGAAGACGTTGACGCCCATCGCCGAGCCGCCCCTCTTCTCGTGGGCCGCCTTCATCGCGACCATAGTGTCGAGGGTGTCCAGGCCGGCGTTCTCGGCGAGTGTCTTCGGTATGACCTCAAGCGTGTCGGCGAACGCCTCTATTGCGAGCTGCTCGCGCCCGCCAACCTGCCTAGCGTAGGAGCGTACCTCCCTTGCGACCTCCATCTCTATCGCCCCACCTCCGGGTACCATCTTCGGGTTCTCCGCGACGTCGCTGATGACGTAGAGGGCGTCGTTGAGGGCGCGCTCCGCCTCGTCTATCATCCGCTCCAGCCCGGCGCGGACGAATATGGCGACGGCCTGCGGGTTCTTGCAGTCCTCGACGAAGATCATCTTGTCGTTCCCGACCTTCCTCTCCTCGACCATGCCGCAGTGGCCCAGGTCCGAGGGCTTTAGGTCGGCGAGGTTGTTCACCATCCGACCCCCCGTCGCCTTCGCCAGCTTCTCCATGTCGGACTCCTTCACCCTCCGGGCCGCCATGACGCTTGCCTTCGAGAGGAAGTGCTGCGCCATGTCGTCGATCCCCTTCTGGGCCAGCAGCACGTTTGCCCCGCTGGCGACGACGCGGTCGACCATCTTCTTCAGCATCTCGGACTCCTGGTCGAGGAAGGCCTTGATGGACTCGGGCGTCTTTATCCTGATCTCGGCGTCGATCTCCGTCTTCTCGATCTCGAGGGCCACATTCACGAGGGCGATCTTCGCGTTCTTGATCTTCTTGGGCATCGCGTCGTGGACGACCTCCTTGTCTATGATTATTCCGCGGATGAGCTCCGTCTCCTCGAGGCTCTTCCCCTCCTTCTTCACGATCTGGACGTTGTCGACGTCTGCAAGGACCGTTCCGTCGCGCTTCTCTATTATCTGCTTTATCGCGTCCACGACGAGCTCGCCCAGGTGGCCCCTCGCGGAGGCGACCGACTTGCTCCTCATCGAGGTGTTCGCAAGCTTGAGCAGCGTCTCCCTGTCATCCATGTCCACGGGCAGCGCGACCTTCTCGAGGACGCTGACGGCCTTATCAGCGGCCTTCTGGTAGCCCGAGACTATGAGCGAGGGGTGGATGTCCTGATCCAGCAGCTCCTCGGCCTTCTTCAGAAGCTCGCCTGCGAGGACGACCGCGGTCGTGGTACCATCCCCGACCTCCTTGTCCTGCGTCTTAGCGACCTCGATCATCATCTTCGCGGCGGGGTGCTGGACATCTACCTCCTCCAGGACCTTGGCGCCGTCGCTAGTGATGGTGATGTCGCCGAGGCTGTCTATCAGCATCTTGTCCATGCCCCTCGGTCCGAGGGTAGTCTTCAATACCTCGGCCATTATCTGGGCGGCCATTATGTTAGCCTTCCTGGCGTCCCTTCCCTTGCTCCTCTGTGTATCCTCCTTCAGTATGTAGACCGGTCTACCTCCCATGTAAGCCATGTTCATTCGCCTCCTAGTATGGGGGCATTCCCCCCATCCCTCCCATTCCGCCCATCTCCCCTCCGCCCGGAGGCATCGGGGGCGCCTTGGTCTTCGATGCGGCGATGATGTCGTCTATCT
>Ga0172366_10000354_pt1 | contig 31998 bp, 25 predicted proteins | sample LakKivSesite69cm_FD_114533 | JGI IMG/M metagenome (GOLD analysis project Ga0172366, IMG submission 114533) | Sediment microbial communities from Lake Kivu, Rwanda - Sediment site 69cm | ecosystem: Environmental > Aquatic > Freshwater > Lake > Sediment | place: Rwanda: Western Province, Lake...
ATTGCGATTTGCTATTCGCGAGGGCGGACGCACCGTAGGCGCCGGCGTCGTCACGGAGATAATAGAATAATTGAAAATTGACAATTGACAATTAATAATTAAAATCTGGCAAAGGTTAAAGGAAAAATATCATGCGTGAGATGGTGATACTGGCTTGTTCAGAGTGCAAACGTCGGAATTATACGACAACACGCAACAAGAAGAATCAAAGCACAAAACTTGAACTGAAGAAATATTGTCCATTTGACAGGAAGCACACCCTTCACAAAGAGACTAAATAGGCTGTACAGGCCAGTAGCTCAATTGGCTAGAGCACCGGTCTCCAAAACCGGGGGTTGGGGGTTCGATTCCCTCCTGGCCTGCCACGCCAGGGCTCATGGGAAAAATGTGACGTACAAGAACGCAAAGACATCAAGTATCATTGAAATTAAAAATCGGGGCATATCCAGATGAACAAAATCCGGCAATGGTATGAAAAGATTATCAGCTTTCTGAAAGATGTCAGGGTTGAGATGAAGAAAGTCACATGGCCCAGCCGCGATGAATTGGTAAGTTATACAGTCGTGGTCATCGTTGTTGTCTTTATTATTTCAGTATATATTGGAATCATCGACAAGGTGTTCGGGTCATTTCTGAGACTGTTTCTCCGTATATGAAAAAAGGACCTCCCATTATTCATTAACCGGGAAGAGTGATAAAAGAGATGGAAACGAATTGGTATGTTCTTCACACATATTCAGGCCATGAGGCAAAGGTGAAGAAGAATATTGAGTATCGGTCAGCCATTGAGGGCTTTAAGGACATTTTGAAAAGGGTGGTCATCCCCACGGAAAATATTGTTGAGATAAAGGATGGCAAGAAACGGACGACCACACGGAATCTCATGCCCGGTTATATCCTTATTGAGGTGGTTCCAAATGAGGATTTTTTTGACATGGTGCGGAAACTTACAGGGGTCTCCGGGTTTATTGGAGACCTGAATGTGCGGGAGGATAATAAAAGAAAGCCCATACCACTGGGCGAGGAAGAGGTTCGGCATGTGCTGGAGATGATTGAGGTCAAACATGAGAAGCCAAAACCAAAGATTAAATACCGTCCCGGGGAGCAGGTGCGCGTTATAGAAGGACCTTTTTCCAATTTTATCGGGACTGTTAATGATATTGATGAGGAGAAGGCAAAGATAAGAATGATGGTGTCCATCTTTGGCCGTCCCACGCCGGTGGAACTGGATGTAATGCAGGTGGAGTCGCTTTGAGGATATTTCAGACACCAATCCAGCCGTTGCTACCGCCCTGGCTGAGCCGGCTTTTTCAGACATCTGATTCTTAGAACTGAGGGTTGAGAAATGGCAAAAAAGAAAGTATTGGCAGTGGTGAAACTTCAATGTCCCGCAGGTCAGGCAAATCCCGCCCCACCCGTTGGACCCGCACTTGGTCAGCATGGCGTGAACATCATGGAGTTCTGCAAGCAATTTAATTCCAAAACGAAGGAGCAACAGGGTCTGATTATCCCGGCGGTGATAACCATATACCAGGACCATACATTCACATTTGAATTAAAGACGCCTCCCGCGGCAATCCTTCTGAAGCGTTCCGCAGGGCTTGCAAAGGGTTCCGCCATCCCGAACAAGGATAAGGTTGGCAAGGTGACCCATGCCCAGGTGATTGAGATTGCAAAAATAAAAAAAGCGGATTTAAATGCGGCATCCTTAGAGGCGGCAGCACGCATGATTGAAGGAACAGCACGCAGTATGGGCATTGAAATTATGGACTGAAGACGAAATAATAGAATTCAAGGAGAAACCTGATGAGACGTGGAAAGAAATTTCAAGCAGTCGCAGTCAAGATAGATAGGAATCGCACCTACAGTCTTTTGGAGTCTGTCAAACTCCTCAGGGAGGTCAAGTGGGCTAATTTTGATGAGAGCATCAGTCTTGATATCCGCATGGGCATTGACCCGCGGAAAAGCGACCAGCAGATTCGCGGCACCGTTATTCTCCCTCATGGCACGGGTAAAAAAATCCGTGTGGCTGTCTTTGTTAGAGGAGAAAAGGCAAGAGAGGCAACGGAGGCGGGTGCGGATTTTGTTGGCGCGGAAGAACTGGTTGATAAGGTTGCTGGTGGCTGGACGGATTTTGAAGCCACCATCGCCACCCCCGATATGATGAAGCTGGTGGGCAAGCTTGGCAAGGTCCTGGGTCCAAGGGGACTCATGCCCAACCCAAAGACTGGAACAGTAACTTTTAACTTGGCGGAGGCTATAAATCAGATAAAGGGCGGACGTGTTGAATTCCGCCTCGACCGTCTGGCGAATGTGCATGTGATGATTGGCAAGACATCATTTACAGACCAGCAGATTTTTGATAATGCCGCGACGCTGATTGATGCCATCATCAGGGCAAAACCTGCCTCGGCACGTGGACAGTATATCAAAAGTATAACTCTCAGCTCTACTATGAGCCCGGGAATAAGAATTGACCCTAACCAGGTCAAACCTGTTGAGTAATTGAGATGAAAATCCTGTCAGAGACAGTAGGTCCTTGTGTGGGATAATGGCAAAGCCACCTACCGAGACAGGGGTCGGGACAGACATAAGGATATAATGCGCTCTCCCTGCGTTTCTTCATGGGAAGGCAAGATGTTCTGCATGACCCTTGACCTGCTGAAAGAAACTATGGCTGAACCTCAAGACCGCGGTGGTCTCAGCCGGAAAAGAAAGGGGTGAGAAAATGGTCAAGCAGATAAAGATTAACGCGGTGGAGAGCCTGACAGATAAGTTCAGGAAGGCAAAATCACTTATCCTCACGGACTACCGGGGCATGACGGTGCAGGAGATGACCGGTCTCCGTAAAATCCTGCGCGAACAGCAGGTTGAATTCCGCATTGTGAAAAATCGTCTGGCAAAAATTGCCATCCAGAAGGCAGGATGTGAATCCTTAGATGAATTTCTTACCGGACTGACCGCCATTGCCATCGGTTATGATGACCCTGTCCTCCCAGCCCGCATCCTCAGTGAATTCATCAAAAACAGTGAAAAACTCAAAGTCAAGGGCGGACTTCTGGAGGGTAAAAAGATTGCCCTGAAAACGGTTGAACGGCTGGCAAAAATGCCGGGAAGACAGGCACTTCTGGGTCGTCTTGCATGCTCACTGAAGTCGCCAGCCTCAAAACTTGCTATAAGTCTGAGACAGACAGCATCAAAACTTGTCTATGCCGTAAAAGCCATTGAAGACCTGAAAAAGACTGAAGTTGGTTAGTTCTTACAATACACAGGAGGTTTAAGTAAAATGTCGGATAACGCCCTTACAAATCAGGAAATTGTTGAATCTTTGAAAAAAAAGACCCTGCTGGAGATAAGTGAGCTTGTGGAGCTTATTGAAAAGACATTCGGCGTGACAGCCGCTCCGATGGCAATGGCACCAGTGGGTGCCGCTTCCACCGCTGGCGCACCCGCAGAGGCAATAGAGGAAAAAAACGAGTTCACCGTTATCCTTAAATCCTTCGGTGCCAACAAGGTTGGCGTTATTAAAGAAATTCGCGCCATTACCAATCTGGGACTGAAGGAGGCAAAGGAGTTGGTTGAAGCCGCTCCGAAGGAAGTTGCCAAGGATATCTCCAAAAACGAGGCGGAAGAGATTAAGAAAAAACTGGAAACCGCCGGTGCTACAGTAGAAATCAAGTAAGCTTTCGCCGCGGGCTTGGATTTACACACATGGAGATGATTGATAATTCGGGACATTTGACCACTGCCCTTCATTCCCCAATTCAGGAGGTGTTCCTGAGTGGACAGATATAATAAAGACTTGGAGACAGGTCGAATCACGTACCGACGAATCTCCGAAATTATGGAGATTCCTTACCTTCTGGAGACCCAGAAGAAATCCTATGCAGAATTTCTTCAGTTTGTCACCCCGCCCAGCATGCGGGTGGTTAAGGGGCTCCAGGAGGCATTTGCAAGCGTCTTTCCCATCAAGGCAACCAATAACCCATCAACCCTTGAATTTGTTGAATACTCCTTTGGCAAACCCAAATACAACGAAGGCGAATGCATTGACCGTGGAATGACATACGCCGCACCTCTCAAGGTGAAACTGCAACTAATCGTGCGGGAGGAGAATCCTGATACCCGTCATGTGGAGATTAAGGACATCAAGGAGCAGGACACTTACATGGGGGAAATCCCCCTCATGACAAAAAATGGGACATTCATAATAAATGGCGCTGAGCGGGTCATTGTCAGCCAGCTTCACCGCTCACCGGGCGTCTCCTTTTCCTCAGCCATGCATCCTAATGGAAAAACCACATACAGTGCGCGCATCATTCCATACCGCGGGGCTTGGGTGGAGTTTGAGATCGACATCTACAACGTGATGTATGTCATGATTGACCGAAAGCGGCGCATCCCCGCAACCACCTTCCTCCGCACCTTCGGCTACGAGAGTGAGGAGGAAATCTCAAGAGAGTTTTTTGCAACGGACAAGATTCTCCTTGATGATTTCAAAAAGGGTAAAACAAAGGTCAGCAATCTGGAAAAGTATCTCGGCGAGGAGTTCATTGAGCCCGTCATTGACCCCAAGACCAAAAAGGTCCTGCTCGAGAAGGGCGCCAAAGTTACAAAAAAGGCAATTGATATGCTCAAACAATCAGGCGTCCGTTCCGTCAGTCTCACAGTCGCCGAGGGATATGAACAGATTCTGGGCTCAATCCTTGCAACAGATGTTGTGGACATGCACTCTGGCGAAATTCTGGGTGAATGCTGGGAGCGCGTCACAACCTCACTTTTGCGGGGTTGCGCCAACGCCGGTATTAAGAAGATTGAAGTCCTGAAAATTTCACCCGACGAAACCAATGTCATTCTGAACACCCTGGAAAAGGATAAGGTGCGGAGTTTTGAGGAGAGTCTGCTTGAGTTCTTTAAGAAACTGCGTCCGGGCAATCCAGTCTCCGTCCTTGCCGGGCGACGCCTGATGGAGGAGATGTTTTTTAACGAGCGCCGTTATGACCTCGGACCGGTTGGACGCCACAAAATCAACACACGTTTCAAACTGGACCCCTCCAATCAGAGCCGTACCCTGACCAAACAGGATATTGTTCACGTCATGAAATACCTTGTCCGTCTCCAGCACGACCAGGTCGACGTGGATGACATTGACCATCTGGGAAACCGTCGAGTACGCTCTGTCGGGGAACTCCTTGAAAATCAAATAAGGATTGGGCTGGCAGACTTAGAGAAGACAGCTCGTGAACGCATGGCGATTGTTGACTTAGAAAATATGCTTCCACAGAATCTCATCAATGCCAAGCCCGTTATCACATCCATTAAAGATTTCTTCGGACGCAGTCAGTTGTCCCAATTCATGGACCAGACCAACCCACTGGCAGAGCTGACACATAAGCGCCGTCTTTCCGCCCTTGGACCGGGTGGACTCTCCCGCGACCGTGCAGGATTTGAAGTTCGTGATGTGCATCACACCCATTACGGACGCATCTGTCCTATCGAGACACCTGAGGGTCCCAATATCGGTCTTATTTCATCACTGTGCACTTATGCCCGTATTAACCAGTATGGCTTCATCGAAACGCCTTATCGCAAGGTGCATAACTCCGTTGCATCCAACGATATAGAATATCTGACGGCAGACGTGGAGGATGATTACCACATCGCCCAGGCAAATGCCCCTGTGGATGAGAAGGGCAAGTTCGTCGTTGACTCCATACTTTGCCGCTATCGTGGCGACTTCCCGCGTGTTGTCCCGGAAGAGGTGGAATATATGGACGTTTCGCCAAAACAGCTCGTGAGTGTTTCGGCTGCCCTGATTCCCTTTCTCGAACATGATGACGCCAACCGTGCCCTCATGGGTTCGAACATGCAGAGACAAGCCGTTCCGCTTCTTTTCCCCGAGCCACCCATTGTCGGTACGGGGATTGAAAGAAAGGTAGCGGTGGATTCAGGCGTGTGTATGTTATGTGACCAACAGGGAACCGTGGAACGGGTCTCATCCCATGAAATTGTCATCAGCAACAAGAAAAACGAACCCATATATTACCCACTTATAAAGTTTAAAAGGTCTAACCAGAACACCTGTATTAACCAGCGTCCCCTCGTCAGTGAAGGTGACACCGTCAAACCCGGGCAAATCATTGCGGATGGTCCAGCCACGTGCAATGGTGAACTGGCACTCGGGCGGAATGTCCTGTGCGCCTTCATGCCCTGGGGTGGTTATAACTTTGAGGATGCCATCCTGATATCAGAAAGGCTTGTCCATAATGACTCTTACACATCTATACACATCATGGAATTCGAGATAGATGCACGCGATACAAAGATGGGTAAAGAAGAAATTACAAGGGACATCCCCAATGTGGGTGAAGAGGCATTGGCTTATCTGGATGAAAATGGGCTAATCATGATTGGAGCGGAGGTAAAACCCGGCGATATCTTAGTTGGAAAAGTGACCCCGAAGGCGGAGACTGACCTGACCAGCGAGGAGAAGCTCCTTCGCGCCATCTTCGGGGAAAAGGCGGGTGACGTGCGTGATGCCTCTCTCAAGGCACAGCCCGGTGTGAACGGCATTGTCCTTGACGTCAAGGTGTTCTCACGCAAGGAGCGCGGACCCCAGACAGATAAGGAAGACAAGGCAGAGATTGTCCACATTGAAAAAGAGCGGGATAATAAACTCTCTGCAATCTGGTCTAAGTTTGATGATGACCTGATGGAAGCCATCGATACCAACAAGCCCAAGATTGTCAACTTCGAAACGGGTGAGGTGGAATACAATCCCGGCGACAACGTCACGGCAAAAGTCATTGAATATGTCCGGCAGTGTCTGAAAATGGGTATGAATCCCGTGGACGGAAAGGCTGGTAACCAAATCAAGTCAATCTTTCATGAAACCATAAGAATGGTGAATGATGTTGAAGAAGATACATCCAACCGTATCTCCCGAATCAAGACGGGAGATGAACTCCCACCGGGCGTCAACAAGGTGGTTAAGGTTTACATCGCCACCAAACGCAAGATTTCCGTTGGCGACAAGATGGCGGGGCGTCATGGGAATAAGGGCGTCATCGCCAAGATTCTCCCCGTTGAGGATATGCCCTATTTAGAAGACGGCACACCCGTTGACATCGTTCTCAATCCACTTGGCGTCCCATCGCGCATGAACATCGGTCAGATTTTAGAGACACATATCGGTCTGGCGGCAAAAATTCTGGGATTAAAGGTCGCCACGCCGGTCTTCGATGGCGCACAAGAGGGAGAGATTCGTGAACTCCTTGAACAGGCGCATCTCAATCAATCCGGTCAGACTACGCTCTATGATGGCTTGACGGGCGAGCGATTTGACCGTCCCGTCACGGTTGGGTATATCTATATGATGAAACTGGCACACCTTGTTGATGACAAGATGCATGCACGCGCCATCGGTCCATACTCACTCGTCACACAACAGCCATTGGGAGGAAAGGCTCAGTTTGGCGGACAGCGCTTCGGCGAAATGGAAGTCTGGGCGTTAGAGGCTTACGGCGCCGCATACACCCTGCAGGAACTTCTCACCGTTAAAAGCGATGACGTCAATGGACGCACACGCATCTATGAATCCATTGTCAAGGGAAGAAACTCCCTCACTCCTGGCATTCCTGAATCATTCAATGTCCTTGTCAAGGAACTCCAGGGATTGGGACTGAATCTTGAACTCCTGGCGGAACAGGAGGTGGAATCGGAACGTGAGGAGGTGGAAGAGGAGGAGGAAGAAGAGGAACCCATTGACCTGCAGGCGGAGGATGAAGAAGAGGAAGAGGCATGACATGGGGACAAGGGAGGAGATTCATGACAGAATTCCAATCGCACATGAATCCCATCCGTCCATTTTCCCGTTTGTATAAGGGGGCATGACGATATGGTAAAAAACGAGAATGAGATTGGTCCAACCCAAACAATGATTCTGGGTCTGGACAGAGATTTTGAGGATGTTGACCTGAACATCGTAAATGCCATTGCGCGCATCTCCATTGCATCGCCCGAACAGGTGTTACAATGGTCAAGGCGGCACTGCCGACAGACTGACCGACGCGGTGTCTGCAAATGCGGCAAAAGTGCGGAGGAACAGGTACTCTGTCCATTTGGTGAAGTCAAAAAACCCGAAACAATCAATTATCGCACCTTCAAGCCGGAAAAGGACGGGCTCTTTTGTGAACGCATCTTTGGTCCCGTAAAGGACTGGGAATGTGCCTGCGGAAAATACAAACGGATTAAATACAAGGGAATCATCTGCGACCGCTGTGGCGTGGAGGTCACTGAATCCAAGGTGCGCCGCATACGCATGGGGCATATCAAACTTGCCGCACCCGTATGCCACATCTGGTTCTACAAGGGAACCTCCAGTCCGATTTCAAATCTCCTTGATATCAGCATTCGGGACATCGGCAAGGTCATATATTATCAGGATTACATCGTTGTTGAACCGGGTGATAGCCCCCTCAAGCCAAAGCAGATTCTTTCCGAGGAGGAATACCGTAAATACAAAGAGATTTATGCCGAACGCGTCAAGGTATCCATTGGCGCAGAGGCGGTCATGGAACTTTTAAAGCAAATAGACATTGACTCCCTATCCAGCCGCCTCGCCTTGGAGATGCGCCAGGCAACCTCTATGCAGCGCCGCACCAAAATCATTAAACGCCTGAAGGTTGTGGAGGCATTCCGGGGTTCAGGAAATAAACCCGATTGGATGGTTCTGAGCATCCTGCCGGTTATCCCTCCAGACTTGCGCCCGCTGGTGCATTTAGACGGCGGACGTTTTGCCACAAGTGACCTGAATGACCTTTATCGCCGCGTTATCAACAGGAACAATCGCTTGAAAAGACTTATGGAACTCAAGGCACCGGATGTCATCCTGCGGAATGAAAAACGGATGCTCCAGGAGGCGGTGGATGCCCTCTTTGACAATAGCCGTCGCAGTCGCCCCACAAAGGGACACAATAACCGTCCCCTGAAATCACTTTCCGACATGCTGAAAGGCAAGCAGGGACGTTTCCGCCAGAACCTCCTCGGCAAGCGAGTCGATTATTCAGGACGCTCGGTCATTGTTGTTGGACCTGAACTGAACTTCAATCAGTGCGGTCTGCCCAAAAAGATGGCGCTCGAGCTCTTCGACCCGTTTATCATCAGAGAACTCCAGCGCCAGGGCTTTGCACACACCATCAAAAGCGCCAAAAGGATGATAGAAGAGGAAGACCCGATTGTATATGACATCCTTGACCAGATTACAAAAAACCACCCCGTTCTTCTGAACCGCGCCCCAACATTGCACCGGCTTGGTATTCAGGCATTCCGACCTGTTCTCGTGGAAGGTAAAGCCATCCGCCTCCATCCACTTTCCTGCGCCGCCTTCAACGCCGACTTTGATGGCGACCAGATGGCAGTGCATGTGCCCCTGTCAACAGAAAGCCAGATAGAAGCGCACATGATTATGATGGCACACAATAATATTTTATCCCCCGCGAACGGACGACCCATCGCCGTGCCCTCACAGGATATCGTTCTGGGCTGTTTTTATCTCACAAAGTTACGCAAGGGTGCAAAGGGCGAGGGAATGAAATTTAACAGTCCCACTGAAGCCATTCTTGCATATAACCTTGGAATAATTGACCTCCAGTCGGAGGTAAGCGTCAGACTCGATGGAAAAACCGTCTCAACCTCACCGGGACGTGTAATCTTTGACCAGATTCTCCCACGTGAAATCTCCTATTTCAATGAATCGATGCCTTATGCTAATGCTGTTCTCAGCAAAAGACACCTCGCCTCGCTCGTGACAGTTGCCCATAAGATATGCGGTCCAGTTGCAACCGCCGAGCTACTTGACAAGATTAAGGACCTGGGTTTCTATCATGCCCAACGCGCAGGTATCTCCATCTGCATGGACGATATGGTTATTCCACTCACAAAACCCAAGGTGCTTGAGGATGCCCGTCGTGAAATCCGCAAGGTCCAACAGCAATATGAAAAGGGCGTTCTGACCGATGAGGAACGCTATCACAAGGTTATTGACATCTGGACCAATGCCACTGACACAATCGGTCAGGACCTCACACAGGTTCTCAAAAATGACCAGGAGGGCTTGAACCCGATTTACATCATGGCTAATTCAGGCGCCCGCGGAAGCGACCAGCAAATCCGTCAGCTTGCAGGCATGCGAGGTCTCATGCAACGTCCAACAAAAAAGGTTATTGGCGCCATTGGTGAGATTATCGAATCCCCCATTCAATCCAACTTCCGCGAAGGGCTCACCGTGCTTGAATATTTCATATCCACCCATGGTGCACGCAAGGGTCTCGCTGATACAGCCCTCAAAACCTCTGATGCCGGATATCTGACACGTCGTCTTGTCGATGTTGCCCAGGACTTGATTGTGACAGAAGAAGACTGCGGGACATTCAACGGCATTACTGTCACGGCGATTAAAGAGGTAACTATCCAGGGCGAGCGAGAACTTGAACCACTGCGTGACCGCATCACGGGTCGTTTCGCCGTGGATGACGTCCTTAATCGCACAACCGGTGAGGTAATCTGCCGCAGGGATAAGGAAATCACGGAGGATATCGCCCACGCCATCGAAGAGGCAGGTTATGATTCACTTGAGATTCGCTCCGTTCTCACCTGTGAGTCAAAGCAGGGCGTTTGCGTCCGCTGTTACGGGCGTAACATGGCAACTCAGAAGATGGTGGAAGTTGGTGAGGCGGTGGGTATCATTGGTGCGCAATCCATCGGTGAACCTGGCACCCAGCTCACACTGAGGACGTTCCATATCGGAGGCACGGCGAGCCGCGAACTGGAAGGATGGTATCAGGCGGCATTTCCGGGAAAAATCAAATTCAAAAATATCCGCTATGTGGTACGGGCGGATGGCACACTCATTGTCACAAATCGCACCGGCTCCATCCAGGTGGAAGAGGAGAATGGTGCGCGCATCCAGGTCCTTCCTAACATCCCTCACGGTGCCCGCATTCGTAAAAAGGAGGGGGACATCGTCAAACAGGGGGAACGTTTCGTTGACTGGGACCCTCACTATACCCCCATCATCACAGACGTAGATGGTCAGGTGCGCTTCATCGATATTATCCAGGGCATAACAATGAAGGAAGATGTTGACCCTGTAACAGGCATTGCCCAGATGCTAATAACGGAGCATCGTGAGGAACTTCACCCGATGATTCAGATTGTCCACGGTAACGAGATGAAGGCACAATATGCTCTTTCTGCAGGCGCGATTATCAGCCGCGAGATAATGGAAGAAGGCGCGCCTGTCAAGGCGGGACAGACACTTGCCCGTCTCCCCCGCCTCAAGGCAAAAACGCACGACATCACTGGCGGTCTTCCCCGCGTGGATGAACTCTTTGAGGCGCGTAAACCCAAGGACTGCGCCTTCATTGCGGATATCGATGGCGTCTTCCATTTCAAAGGGATATCCAAGGGCGCCCGAAAGGTGTATATCAAATCCGAAACGGGCGAAGAGCATCCGTACACCATCCCACTTTTGCGCCATGTAATTGTTCGTGATATGGAAACGGTCAAGGCAGGAGACCGCGTAACGGACGGCTCCATCAGCCCGCACGACATCCTGCGCGTAAAAGGTGAAAAAGCAGTCCAGGAATTCCTCATTAGTGAAATTCAGGAGGTCTACCGCCTCCAGGGCGTCAAGATTAATGACAAGCACATTGAGTGCATTATCCGTCAGATGCTGAAAAAGGTCGTCATCGAGGAGGTGGGCAACACACGCTTCCTCTACGGACAGCAGGTGGATAAATGGAAATTCCAGGAGGAAAACCGCACCACGATTGAGAAGGGCGGCGAGCCGGCAACAGCCAAACCCAAACTGCTCGGAATCACAAAGGCTTCACTTGGCACGGAATCATTCATCTCCGCCGCATCATTCCAGGAGACCACACGCGTCCTTACCGATGCGGCAATCCGCGGTCGCCGCGATTACCTGCGCGGATTGAAGGAAAATGTCATCATGGGTCTCTTAATACCTGCAGGAACAGGCATCCCTAAGTATCGCAACATCCAGGTGGAACCGCTTGAGGATGAACAGGAAAAACAGCTCACCCCGTTAGAACAAGAGAAAAATACAAAAGACGCCGCGGCAAATTAGACATTAACGAAAAATAATCCGTCTATCGTGAGATATACTCCCCGGATACTCATTTTAAATAACCAATAGTCAACTGTCTGACTTTCTTCACACATTTGTGGGACATCATTCTAAAACAACTGAATGTTCAGTCTTGACGGCGGATGAAAAGACACCTATATTTTTTTTATATTTCCTAAGATAAGCTCTTATGGATGGGTGAAAAATCTTTATCGTGGGATTGGGGAATATATGGATACAGCCATCAGTGAAATTATGAACCAGATGGAGGAACTGGCAAGCAAGGCGAGACTTGAAATGGACCGCATTACACGGGAACTTGCTAAGCTGGAAAATTTCCGGGAGGACCTCGTATCTCGCCTGTCTGGTGAGGGAGATAATGAAAATGTCCGTCGCCAACTGATTGAAACGGATGAAAAGATTGCCACATTAAAAAAGACCCGGCAGGATATCCAGGATACGGCAACGGCAAGAATCCGCGAATTGCGAGCCTCCGCTGAAAAATTACGAGACCAGAAGGTCGAGAAGCTGAAAAGGAGATATGAAAAAATCGCCGAGGAACGGGACGCCCTTCGAGATGAAATCATACCGGAGGCGGAACAAGAATTGAGGGAACATCTGGATAACAAGAAAAAATACGACGCTCAACTCCTCACAATTACTGATGAAATCAATACCCTCAACCGACTGGATATCCCGACACCCAGTCTTGGATAGGTTTCCCCTCATAACCGTTAGGCATCGAATTTTGTGCATTCATATTCATAATGCTTAACTCTGTAATAAATATTACCCTTTGAATGAGGCACGAAATGCCTGAGCGCGGGGACAAGACTTATGGGAATTGCGAAGGATAAAAGTAAAATATGCCGTAACTGGAACCTGTATGTCATCACAGACCTTTCCATGGCATCACCTCGCACCTATCCACAGATTATCCACGAAGTTCTTCTCGGCGGCGCCAACATCATCCAACTGCGGGATAAAACCACACCTTTTGAGAAACTGATTGACGTTTGCCGAAAATTCCGACCGCTATTTTATGAATTCGGCGCCACCTTCATCGTGAACGACAATCCCTATCTTGCAAAAGAGGTCAATGCGGATGGAGTCCATCTTGGTCAGGAGGACACGCCGGTGGACATTGCGCGGGAGATTGTAGGCGATGCGTGCATAATTGGACTCTCAACCCACTCAAGAACTCAGGTGCTCAAGGCAATGCTCCAGGATGTTGATTACATAGGTCTCGGTCCAATATACCCCACCACCACAAAGTCTCAGCCTTATAAACCGCTCGGTCTTGAAATGCTTGCCTGGGGGGCAAGGGAGATTCGCATTCCATTTATACCAATCGGCGGAATCACATCACAGAACATTGGTGATATAATCAGGGTGGGCAAGACAACCCCCGCTGTTGTCTCTGCAGTGATGAAGGCGCCCAACCTTATGGAGGCAACGCGCAATCTGATAAACATCATCAGTGAAACAAGGCAGGAGATGTCATGACACAACTCACACAAGCCCGACAGGGCATCATCACTCCGGAGATGGAGGAGGTCTCACAGGGAGAAAAGGTTCTTCCCGAAACCCTGAGAGAACGAGTTGCCGAAGGCACGGTCGTCATCCCGAAAAATATCCGGCACGGGAGTTGCCGTCCAAAAGGCATCGGGCTTGGATTGCGCACCAAGGTCAACACAAATATCGGCACCTCACAAGAACATTGCAACGTGACTGAGGAGATTGAAAAACTCAAATCTTCCCTTGAGGCGGGAACAGACACTGTGATGGACCTCTCCACCGGAGGCAATCTGGACACAATTCGCAAGATACTTATTGAACGCTGTCCGGTTCCGTTCGGAACAGTTCCTATTTATCAATGCGTCGTAGAACTTTTGCAGGAGGGCAAAGCAGTAAAAGACCTTGATGAGGCACGTATCCTTGACACTGTGAGGCGTCATGCGGATTCCGGTGTTGATTTTATTACAATTCATTGCGGACTGACAAAGCGGGCAGTGGAAAAGATGCGGCAAAAGACGCGCATCATGGACGTTGTCAGCCGTGGCGGCGCATTCATTGTCAACTGGATTCGCACACATAACCTCGAAAATCCATTTTACACCTCATTCGACAAACTTATCGAGATTGCCCTTGAGTATGACATCACATTCAGTCTTGGCGATGGTTTGCGACCGGGCTGTCTGCATGATGCGACTGACTCTTTACAACTTGACGAGCTGGTCGTCATAGGTGAACTTCGCGACCGGGCAGTTGAGGCAGGGGTGCAGGTCATGGTCGAAGGACCGGGACACATTCCCCTGACCCAGATTCCAGCAAACGTTCAGCTGGAAAAAAGTATCTGCAAAAACGCACCGTTTTACGTCCTGGGACCCCTTGTCACTGATGTGGCGCCCGGTTATGACCATATCTCCGGAGCCATCGGCGGGGCAATCGCCGCCGCCAGCGGCGCTGATTTCCTCTGCTTCCTGACACCTTCGGAACATCTGCGGCTCCCCACGGTGGAAGACACGCATGAGGGCGTTGTTGCCACGAGACTCGCCGCTCATGCGGGAGATATTGCAAAAGGCATCGCCGGCGCAAGTGACTGGGATGACGCCATGAGCCGTGCACGTGAAAGCCGAGACTGGGAACGAATGTTCACACTCGCCCTCGACCCAAAGCGCGCACGGGAATACCGCACATCGTCTCCAACCAAATCTCAGGATGTCTGCACCATGTGTGGTGACCTCTGCTCCATGAAGCAGGTGAAAAAGAAAGAGTAATTACCGTTGTAAAAAGAATAATAGAATAACGAATCCTGAAATCATTGCATCCTGAAAGTTAACCCTTGAACCATGATTTTATATCTCATAACGGCGTTAGCCATAGGCGGACTTGCCATCCTGTCACATTTTCAACCACACCTTGCGCCACCCGCCGCTGGATTCGCCTCCGCCCTGCTCGTCAATCTTGGCAGAAGGACAACTTTTAAAAATGCCGACATCCTTGGTGCCATCCTATCCGGCGCAATTGTGCTTCTTGACCATTTCAACTGGGTTTCTATTGTGTTTCTACCCTCACTCGTAGTCGGATGCGTATGGTTGCGCCTCCCGCAGAAAAAACTTGGTTCGGACGACCGCATTTATCTCCCTGCCCTTGCTTTCACGTGCGGCACCCTTATATTGTTTGGACTGAGGTCATTACTTTTAAGAACCACCGGCGACATTTCCAGCCTGACGGGCTTTGCAACTGTCTCCACCTGGATGGCTCAAACACTGGAAGAGGGCGCCTCCCAACTGCAAGGTGAGACCCGGAAAGACTTTCTTGCCATGGTTGCCAACCTGAAGGAGGTTTTTCCCTATTATTACATCGGGGGGGAGATCATCTCATTCACCTTTATAATGAACCTTGTCATGCGTCTTCAGCGAACGCAGAGCGAACCTGTCAGACCGCTCATATTGTTTAAAATTAAGGAACACTACGTTTTCTTATTGATTTTTGCAATGGGAGCGGAAATATTCAGATACCTTTTGGAACGCAAGGAATTATTGTATATCTCAAGACCGCTTTTTGTGTTTCTTGGAACGACATATTTCCTTGCCGGATTGGCTGTTGTGGGATTCATGATTATCTCAAGCCGGACGCGTACCAAAACGTTCCTCTCGCGCTGGCTTGTCATCTTTCTGGTTGTGATACTTTTGATGAAACCCATTGTGGGAACGGCAATTGGACTTCTCGACATCTGGTTCGATTTCAGAAAACTTAAACTCATCAAGGAAGGAGATACCGCATGAAGGTGATTTTGTTTGAAGATGTCCCGCGGCTGGGAACTGTTGGAAATGTGGTGAATGTGGCTCCCGGATATTTCAGAAACTACCTTGCCCCGCGCCGCCTTGCCGTGGAGGCAACTCCTCAAAATACGAAAGCCTTAGAGCACCGCAAAAAGACCATCTCCAGGGTGCAGGCAAAAGAGAAGTCGGATGCGGAGGCACTCGCCGCCACATTCTCCACCATCTCAATCAAAGTCTATCTAAAGGCAGGGGAAAATGACCGCCTGTTCGGGTCAGTCACAACGGCTGAAATTGTGGAAAAACTTAAAGAGGCAGGATATGAGGTGGACAAAAAAAAGATTCATCTACCGGAACCCATCAAGGCGCTTGGCGAATTCCCCGTTGAAATCAAGTTGCATCCGGAAGTCACAGCCCAACTCAAAGTCATAGTGGAAAAAGCGGAGTGAAACCTTGGCTATCATAGATAAAAACAGCGAGACCCGTGCCCAGCCGCAAAGCCTTGAGGCAGAGGCGTGTATTCTGGGGGCGATACTCATGGACAATAAGAACATCGCCCTCGTGGCTGACAAATTGAAAGTTGCACATTTTTACAGCCCCGCAAACCGTCTGCTCTATGAAACCATGCTCTCGTTGTTTGAGAAAAATAAGGCAATTGACCTGACTACTCTCATCAATGAACTCACTGTCAATAACATACTGGAAAAAGCGGGCGGAACGGGCTACATCGCCACCCTTGAAGACCGCGTTATCTCCCCCACAAACATCCTGCATTATGTATACATTGTCATCGATAAGGCACAGAAAAGGGAACTCATCAATTCCGCTTACCGTATTCTCGAATCCGCATACAATGAGGAGATGGATGCATCTGAACTCATAACACATTCGGAAAAAATGATGTTTGACCTCTCTCAATCCGACACCTCTCATGATTTTGTTTCTATCAAGGATATGATGACCCCGACGCTGGAGGATATCCAGCGCCGATACAGTGACAAGCATGAAGTCACGGGTCTCAAAACATATTATTATGAACTGGATAACCTGACCTCCGGTCTTCAGCGTTCTGACCTCATCATACTTGCGGCGCGTCCATCGAAGGGGAAAACTGCACTCGCCTTGAACATTGCCCTCAATGTGGCTGTGCAAGGCGGTCTGCCGGTCGGCATCTTCAGTCTTGAAATGTCCTCACAGCTGATAAACCAGCGTCTCCTTTCCACACTTTCCAGAGTTCCCATGCAACGCATCCGCTCGGGATTTCTAACACATGAGGACATGAATCGGATTTCAGAATACAGCGAACTTCTTTCTAAGGCGGAGATTTTTATTGATGATGCGCCGAGCATGACCATGCTTGAACTGCGCGCCAGGGCACGCCGCCTCAAGACTCAGGTGGATAATCTTTCATTAATAATCGTGGACTACATACAAATGATGCACTCCGGTGGAAAGGTGGAGAACCGTCAGCAGGAAGTGGCACAAATTTCACGCTCCCTGAAGGCGCTGGCGCGTGAACTTAACGTCCCTTTGCTCGCCATCTCGCAACTCTCACGCCTGATTGAGCAACGCAGAAAAAGTGGCCAGGAAAAGAGACCGATGCTCTCTGATTTGCGGGAATCAGGCGCCATTGAGCAGGATGCCGACGTCGTACTCTTCATCCATCCGGAGGAAGAGGAGGAAGAAGAAGAGGAAGAAATGAGCGAGATAGAGGAGGAACCGCGGCGCAACAAACCACCACGGGTCACCGAAATCATCATCGGCAAACAACGCAACGGTCCTCTCGGAATCCGGAAACTCCTATTTTTCCCGGAATGCACCCTCTTCATGAATCCTCCCAGACAAAGGCGAACGTGACCTTTATGGTGCGGGATGCCATCAACTAAGATAACGAGGAAAACTGAGTATGACAGAAAAAAAGCGCATTGCACTGTACCCCGGCTCATTTGATGGTCTGACCTATGGACATATTGACATCATTAAGCGGGCAAGTCTCCTTTTTGACCTTTTGATTATTGGCGTGGCGCACAATCCCCAGAAAAAACCCTGCTTCTCCGTTAAAGAACGCATGGAGATGCTCAAAAAGGCAACGGAAAACCTTCCCAATGTTGAGGTGCGTGATTTCAAGGGACTGACCGTGAATTTTGCGCGCAAAATTGGTGCCAGCTTCATTGTCCGCGGCTTGCGCGCCATCTCTGACTTTGAGTTCGAAATCCAGCTCGCGCTCCTGAACCGACAGATTGACCGCGAGATCGAAACTGTCTTCCTCGCCACATCCACGGAATATATATTCTTGAGCTCCAGCGCCGTGAAGGATGTCATTATGCACAACGGCAGGGTGACGGATTTTGTGCCAGACTACGTTGAAGATGCCCTCCGCAAAAAACTCCTCGGCACAAAGGAGGAACAGCAATGCGTATGAATAAGATGCGAACCCTGCGTCTGAAAAAAATGAAGGCGGAGGGGCAAAAAATTGTGATGCTCACCGCTTATGATTATTTTATGGCTCGCCTCTTGGACGAGGCTGGCGTGGATATCCTTCTCGTCGGCGATTCGGTGGGCATGGTGCAACTGGGATTTCAGGACACTCTACGCGTAACTCTTGACATGATAATTCACCACTGTGCCGCAGTGAGCCGTGGCATCAAGTCCGCACTCCTTGTGGGCGATATGCCTTTCATGACATATAAAATCAGCGAAGAGCAGGCGCTAAGAAATGCGGCGCGCCTCGTTCAGGAGGGCGGCTGTGAGGCGGTCAAGTTGGAAGGTGGGGCAGAGGTCGCCCGATTCGCCTCAAGCATCGTCAATGCCGGAATTCCCGTCATGGGTCACATCGGTCTTGTGCCGCAATCCATCCACCAGCTCGGCGGATACCGCGTCCAGGGTCGCGAAGAAGAGGATGTTGCGCGGCTGATTAGTGATGCCCATGCCATGGAAGCGGCAGGAGCATTTTCCATCGTCATTGAGGCAGTCCCATCTGAGGTCGGGCGGCGTATCACTGAATCCGTCAGCATCCCCACCATCGGCATCGGCGCGGGTCCACACTGCGATGGTCAGGTTCTTGTGGTGAATGACATGCTGGGGATGACTCATCAGAAACCGCCACATTTTGTTAAGGTATTTGCTGACATCAAACCCGTGGTGCAATCCGCAATCGAGTCATTCATCCGCGATGTCCGCTCCGGTGCATTTCCCGATAAAGACCATTGTTACACGGATACCAAAGAGGGATGAAACTTGCCCGGCGTCATTCATGGAATCTTTCCCCACGAAATGCCATACGCTTGCAGGCACGCCTTGCCGGCTCGCTCATGACGGGCGTCAGAGGAGTTTGTCCCATAAAGATGGAGCATGTCCACCTTGTAGCCGGCGCCGATGTCTCCTATTCCAAAAAGACAAATACCTGTTACGCCGCCGTGACGGTTTTTCACTTTCCTGACATGGCTATTGTGGAGGAAAGGACGGCGGCACGGCGGGCGATTTTTCCATACATCCCCGGACTTCTCTCCTTCCGCGAATCCGCCCCTTTAATTGCGGCGTTTTCACGTCTGAAGTGCGAACCCGATTTACTGGTCTTTGACGCACAGGCGATAGCACATCCGCGCCGCTTCGGACTTGCCGCCCACATTGGTTATATCTACGACAAACCTTCCATCGGCTGTGCAAAATCACGACTCATCGGGGATTTTATCCAGCCCGGGGCACGTGCGGGCGACTGGTCATATTTAAAGATTGGTAAAGAGATCGTTGGATGCGTCCTGCGGAGCAAAACCAACTGCAAACCCATTTACATATCGCCAGGGCACAAGATGGATGTGGAATGGGCGCGGAAATTCATCACGTACTGCCTCGGACGCTATCGCATCCCCGAACTTACACGCCGCCCCCACATCCTCTCCAATCAACTCCGCCTAAAACACGAAAAATAAATTACATTTGACCGCTAAACACACAGATGGAACAAAGAAACCTCAAGGTGTGTCAAAAATAAAAGAAGAAAAGTAAGCTTCTTATAAAGAAAAATGCAGTCTACGTTTTATGATTGATACTTATTTCCCAAACCACAAAGAAAGGAGACTCATATGAAGATGTCTTTCTTGGTTCTGGTAGTTACGTTTTTAACAGCTGCTGCCGTCGGCACAACTGGAGAAAAATCTCATCAGGAGCAAGCCAGCAATATGCTGCCAGTCGTATCTGCGACTCATGCCGTGGCGGCGTGGCAGCAACGTGCCACGGCGGATATGCTGAAGGGACGTTCAGCCAATTCGGCGGTCTGGACAGGTAAAGATCTGATTGTTTTTGGCGGCGAAGGTATGAATGTGTCGTTTGGCGATGGTGCACGCTACAATTTTGCAAACGATCGCTGGCAAGTATTGCCGCGCGCTGGCGAACCATCCGAGCGTACCAGCCATTCTGGAATCTGGACCGGGAAGGAGATGATTATCTGGGGTGGAGTCGGGGGAAGTTACGGGAACAACATAAATCGCAATGATGGGGCGCGCTACAATCCATCAAAAAATAAGTGGCGTCCGGTATCCAATGAAAATGCGCCGACTGCACGATTTCAGCACACCGCAGTGTGGACGGGAAAGGAGATGCTCATCTGGGGCGGTTATACTGATTCGCACGCCTTTTATGCAGGTTGTCATGCTAATGCAGCCTTGAATACTGGCGGGCGTTATAATCCAAGAACCAATGTGTGGAAGGATATTTCTACCGAGGGAGCACCAGAAAAGCGCTTGGCGCACGTGGCACTTTGGACCGGTAAAGAGATGATAATATGGGGTGGAACTAATGCGACGAAGGCACTCAACAATGGTGGGCTTTATAACCCGCGAACCAATTCCTGGAGACCTATGAACATGGACGGCGCTCCCAGTCCGCGCGCCTGGCTTGTAGCAGTATGGACTGGCACAGAAATGATTGTGTGGGGTGGCTCTTGCGACAATGAATACTTCTGCGATGGCGTGCGCTACAATCCTTATTTAGACAAGTGGACGCCCATATCAAGTGTCAATGCACCAAAAGGCAGAATCTTCGCCAAGGGTCTCTGGACAGGAACCGATATGGTCCTCTGGGGTGGCGTGAATGATGAGGATGTGACGGGTGTTGGGGACCCTAACCGCTATCTCAACACGGGAGCAAGATACAACCCAATTACAAATACATGGACGCCGATAACGACTGAGAATTCACCTTCGGGTCGGTTGGCAAATACGGTCTGGACAGGCGATGGGATGCTTATTTTTGGTGGATATAACAATGTTCACTTGAATGATACTTGGTTTTTTCCGATTTCGATGGGTGGAGTTTCAAAAGCGCCTTTTAGCGAAGCGCCAAGAGAACTCAAGATACAGGAGGTTTTTGCGAAGTCTCTCTCCCAAAACACCGCTTACGAGAAATTCCGAGGAAAGGTCGTGTTCGCAGTTTTGCACCGACCGCAGAGGACGTGGCTCGCCGATGGTGGCATTACTGTGAACCTAATTGTCCCAAAGAAACCCAAATGGTATGAGCAAGTGGGAGAAGTTGTTGAAATTGAGGCGCGGGGAAAGATTGTAGAAATCCTGTTTGAGGAAAAGCACCTCACAATCGAATGCGAACCTTGTGATATACGGATCTTGGCGGTTGATTGAATAACGGTGCACTTATCGGCAGTGGTCGCTGAGAGATAATAGGATGATCGTCATTCCACAAATTGGAAATCCCTTTACATTTCACCGGCGCATCTGATGGATGTGGAATGAGCGCGGCTTTTTATCACGCGCCGCCTCGGACGTTACCATCTTCCCAACCTCACCCACCACCCGCACATTCTCTCCAATCAACTGCGCCAGCAAAACGAAAAATAAAGATAGATTCGCTCGCTGAATAGCCAGATTGCATGGAAAGTGCGGTCATTAATCCTCATGCTCTATCAGAATATACCCATCAAATAAGTATTTGTTTGACATCCGAACATGTCTTAAATTAAAAATATTAGAAACTTTAGTTCCTCGGAATACAATTTCCAATTTAGTGGAATCATTTATGTTAATCATTTTTATTTCAATCTCGAAAAATTGTAAAACAGATAATTGTTTTATTCTGAAAGGAATTATTCCATGCGTTCGCATTCTTCTCAATTGTTGATCGCTATTGGGATTATAATACTGGGTCTGTTCAATTTACCGCTTCTGGGACAAACTCGGTTTATGCCAAGCCAGAATAAGTCAGTGTCCACAACCAGCCATCCCCGTCTATGGGTTCGGAGCGAAGACCTCACACGCCTTCACTCATGGGCTGTCAGCACCAATCCCACTTATGAAAATGGACTTGCGCTTCTTGCGGCAAGCGCCAAAGAGGACATGGACGCCGGGCTTGTCCCTGCCCAGGACACTGGCGGCGCCTCCTATGAAGAATACCCAACAGAAGAATACGCCGAACTCTTTGCCTTCATGTCTCTTATCTCCAGCGACACGGCGGAGCGCGATGATTACACATCTCGTTCCCATTACCTGCTGATGTATGTCATAAATGAAGCGGCAAAAGGTTACGCCGAAGGTCTCCCATTCCGAGACCCGACTTTTGCCCACAGAGACCGTTCGCGCTGGCATGGCGAGGCTTTCGCCCTTACCGTAGACTGGATTTATCCCTATCTTTCAACACAGGATAAAGCCACAATACGCCAGGTCTTTCTGCGTTGGGTGGATGAGAATCTCCACGCCGAGACGACGAACTTTAACCATCCAGAACCTATCGGCGTGGTTAACAATCCCATTTTGCTCAGCGACCCAAACGCCGTTCGATGGTCCGGCAACAATTACTACTGTGCCCACATGCGCAACATCGGTCTCATGTCCATGTGTCTCGACCCTGCTGACGATACGAGCGAAACACTACGTTCCTATCTTACCAACGCCACAGGTGCCTGGCTCTATGTCCTGGACCATCTCCTGCGCACTGACTCACGCGGTGGCTTGCCTCCGGAAGGTTTTGAATACGGTCCCCAAGCTATTGGTTACTATATTCAATTTCTCCTCGCACTACATACTGCGGGGGAAGATGACGCCGCACTCTACGGTCCTCAGGTCGTGCTGAGCGGTAATCCGTTTAATAACGATATTTTACCAGCTTATCTGCATTCACTCAGCCCTATACCCAAAATTTTAACGGAGCCCTTTGCCTATATTGGACCTGTCTATCAGCCTGCATGGTTCGGCGATACGCAATACTACTGGGCTCCTGACTGTATTCAGCTCTTTGGACCCCTCGGCATCTTCGATTCTATAACGGGTAACACAACCCGATTACAGGCAATTCGTTGGCTCCAGATAAACGCAGCCCCCGGCGGTTCGGCTGGACTCAATGACCGCGTTCGCAACAGAGATTTCTTTCAGAACGGTATCCTATATTTCCTCCTTTTAGATCCCTTGTCCCCAACGCCCACCGACCCGCGCCCATCTATGTCACTTAATTTTCTCGCTTCGGGTTTGAACCGTTTTTTAGCACGCACAAGCTGGAGTCCCGATGCCCGCTGGTTCATCTATGCTTTGTCATGGGATACGATTGACCATCAAAAGGCGGACGGTAACAACTTTGAATTTTATCGCAAGGGCGAATGGCTCACCAAACAACGCTGTGGCTACGATATCGACTACGCTTCATCTGATAACATGAACACGCTCTGCCTTGAAAATGACCCGCCCGCCCATAATGATCCCGGTGATTACCGTCATATGTTCTGGGAACGCGGCTCTCAGTGGGTTTATACGCCTGCAGGTGACCCAAAACTCATGGCTTACAGCTTCAATTCCGACTACGTTTATGCACATGGCGATGCAACTAATCTTTACAACAGCACGTATGAAGAATCTACTGACATTCTCAACGCAAGCCGGTCCATTCTTTGGCTAAAACCTGACCTGATTTTTATTTATGACCAGGCGATATCGAAAACTGCCAACCGCTTCAAACGCTTCTGGCTGAACCTGCCAAACCTGCCAACAATATCCGGCAACCGGGCAACAATGTTAACCGATTCCGGACAGCAACTTTTCATCAACACATTGCTACCCAATGATGCCGTTACGAGCGTATCGCTTGAACCGCAAGAAGAGAGTGGAGATCCCGCCAATGGTGAGACGATGCGCTATCACTTTCTCGCCGAAGCCCCGGGCGGTCCAGCAGACGTGCACTTTCTCCACGTTCTTCAGGGAAGCGATGCGGGAAGCTCACCTTCCGCCGCGTTGCTCATTCAGAGCACAAGCGGCGACCCTTGCACCGGTGTATTAATAGATAGTTATGCGGTGATTTTCCCCACGGACTCAGAAACCACGGTAACAAGCACGACTTACCTGTTTCCTTCCCAGATTCAGCGTCATTACATCACAGGTTTGCAGCCCGGTGGACACTATTCTGTATCCATCGAGCCTATTGACAGCAATTCCCGCCTCACACTTTCCACCAGCGGTCCGGAGACTGCCGATAGCGGGGGGGTTCTTGTCTGGCCTGCGACCCTCCCTGCCCCTGCGCGCCAGGAATGGTTTCTCTATTGAGCAAGCCTCGCAATTGCAACGTGTTTAATTCCGAAAATTCCTCATGCGGGGAAAATGCAGTGATATGAGATATGAATAAAAATGTCCGATTATTTTAAGGTCTCAAAATGTTTTCTAAAAATATTCAATTCATCAGGCGACACGGCGTAATGCCTCCCTTTTGAATAGAAGCTCAACAAAAGGTGTGGATTCATCCAGCGTAATCAAATCCATAGAAACAGAAAGGACACTGCTGGCTCGCGCGGAGGCAGTGAAATAGACCTCGTCAGGAAGACCACGAACAGCAAAGTCCACATCGGAATTCTCGTCTCCTTCACCGGTCGCCTGCGAGCCAAAAAGATAAACTTCTGTTGCGCTATACGATTTAAGAATCTGTGCCGCCTGTCTGATTTCATCTTCTAATTGTTTCGTCATAAGACCATCACCCGTCATTCAAATTTCGCAAAATCCATAATAGATTCATAAGACCTTTACTAATTCCAGTCAAGCCACAGTTGCACACTGGTTAACACTGACAAATATAAAAAGTTATTAGATCATCTTCCATCTGTGTCCATCTGTGTGAATCTGTGGTTGCCGCTTCTTCTTTCCTACCTATTTCACAAACAAATCCGTGAATTGGAATTTGTCAACGTCCACGAGACCTTTGTCGGTAAGCTTCAGCGAGGGGATAACCGGCAGGGCGAGAAAGCTCATCTGCATGAAGGGATCTTCCAGAACACACCCGCATTCGCGCGCCGCCGCCTTGAGGTCGTCCACTTTTCGCCTCACCACCTCAAGCGGTTGACTGCTCATCAATCCTGCAATGGGAAGCGCCAGCGTCTCAATGACCTGTCCATTTCTGACCACAACCTGCCCGCCCTGCATGCGAACGATCTCAACAATCGCCGTCAGGATGTCATCATCATTCGTCCCCACAACGACAATATTATGGCAGTCATGCGCCACGCTGGAGCCCAGTGCACCTTCCTTCATACCAAAACCCTTCACAAATCCTTTTCCGATATTGCCCGATGCGCGATGCCTCTCCGCCACGACAATTTTCAGGACGTCGCGCTCCAAATCGGTAACTGCCTTGCCGTTCTCAATCCTCGCCTCTTCCACAAGACTATTGGTAATAATCTGCTCAGGAATCAGACCAATCACGCGGATGCGCCCGCCGTGGGCATCAATGCTGACATCGCTCATCCCCATCCAGTTGATATTCATTGTGCTGCGGATGTAAGGAGGCGTCGGTGGTATATCCCAGTTCACAAGCTCACCATCCTCCGCGGCAAGGACACCGCCCTTATACACCTGTCCCACGGAAACGGTTTCGAGGTCATCAAGGACAAGGAGGTCGGCAATATAACCGGGCGAGACAGCCCCAAGCCGCTTTAACTGGAAATACTCCGCCGGATTTATGGTTGCCAACTGGATGGCGCGGATGGGCTCCATGCCAAGCTCAATCGCCCTCTTCACAATTGCATTAACGTGTCCATCATCCATCAGGTCTGCCGGATGTCGGTCGTCCGTAACAAACATGCATTTCTGGGCATTGTGTTCCGTGACAAGAGGAAGTAAGTCACGCAGGTTTTTCGCCGTTGTCCCCTCGCGTATCATGATATACATTCCATCGCGAAGTTTCTCCTGAGCTTCATCAAGTCGTGTGCATTCATGGTCGCTTTTTATCCCTGCCGTGACATAAGCGGCGAGGTCTTTGCCTGAAAGAAGCGGCGCATGTCCATCCACACGTTTCCATTTGGCAATTCGAATCTTCTCTAAGACATCCCTGTCTCTGTAAATCACACCGGGGAAATTCATCATCTCCGCAATCCCGAGCACCTGGTCCTGACCGAGAAACATCTCGAGGTCGGGGCTGTAAAGTTTTGCGCCGGAGGTCTCCATATCTGTGGCTGGCACGCAGGAGGGAAGCATAATATAGACGGAAAGCGGGAGATTTTTGCTTGCCTCCATCATGAAACGGATGCCGTCCAAGCCGAGCACATTGGCGATTTCATGCGGGTCGGCGACAACGGATGTAGTTCCGAGCGGGACAACGGCGCGCGCAAATTCCGAGGGAATCACCATGGCGCTTTCTAAATGGACATGTCCATCAATAAATCCCGGACAGACATATTTCCCGCCAAGGTCAATAAAAGTGCGTCCCGCATAATCTCCCAGTCCAACAATTATGCCATCGAAAATGGCGACGTTCGTTTCATGGATGTCTCCTGAGAATACGTTCACCACGCGTGCATTCTTCAAGACAAGGTCAGCGGGCTTCTCGCCGCGCGCCACCTCTATCCGTTCCTCAACGTTGCTCATATTTCTCACCCACTCTGCATATATAATTTAAGATTTTCTTTTTATGCCAATATCCGCTTGAGCGTCAACAATATAATTCATGGTTTGTGATTAGGTTATTCCACGACTTTATTCGTTTGTTTATCATTAACGACGGTGTTGCGAATCTGGATATCTGCGACACCGCAAAAGCGTTCATCCGTCTTGAAAAATTGTGTCATAATGGTGTTAAAACGGGAAATGAGAAATCGCGACCTCGGCAAGACCTCCCAGTTCATAAAATCCGAACGACTGAAATTCTGCTTCCATTTTTCCATCTTTTCTGAAAACACATCGTATCCTGCGCTCGTAATGAATCGGACTGCCACTCGTTCCCCATCAATCGGGTTACCGCCAAGACCCTGAAGCGCCGGATGCAAGGAGTTTGTTGTAAATTTATCATCAGATGTGCGTTGAATGAAATCCATCAACTCGCCGGCGGTATTGGATACAACTAAATATCGTCCCTTTAAGCAGAGGGCGATAAGCGGCTCTGCATCCTCCTCCACATTGGGACCTCGTGGCAACGCCAGCCAGTATGGCGAACCTTTGTATTCTCCCTCCAAAATCCTGATGAGAAATGTCCTGTCCACAAACTTGAGAAAACGACGAAGTGAGTCCTCGAAATTATCGGGGTCTTTGACTTTAAAATAATAAGTCTCGGCGATGTGGCGAGATGTGCCCGCACCGCCCGGTTTTCGCAGATAATAACCCATCCCTCCCTCGAGCGCGCCCAGAAGGTCATGCTCAACATCCAACCCGATAACCAGACTATTCACGATAATGGTCTGGCGGATTGTCAATACCGTATCAGGGTAAACGCCCGAAAAGGCATCCAGAAGGTCGTAATACAATCCGGCGACATCAACTGCCCCATACCCGAACGCAACGGCATCCGGCGGGATGAGCCTCGCAAGGTCATTATCCGCCTGCCGGAAACGAAAGAGGGCATGGGCGAGGGTGTCCCTTGGAGGCGGCGCATATACTATTGTGTTTAAATGATAACCATTTTGTTTCTTCCAGAGATGGAGACCCAGGGCTTTGAAACTTGAAAGTCCAAACCCGGAATAATCCCTCCCACCATTCCCCTGCCGGGACTCCAACAAAAGACCGAACAAATTTTCCAAGTCAACATAAACATCCGCCGCCGCACTGTCCGTTTCATCGCCAGTAATGTGAAAGGCATTATTCCCGCTGAGTGAATCCGCTGGCTGTGGATTCATTTGGCGTTTGAGCAAATTGCGGATAGGATGCTCTTCACCCTCACAAATAAAAATCAGATTGTTCATCAAGGCATACTGGAAATCAAAGGAGGTCTCAGCGTAGAGGTCATCGAGAGGGGTAATTTTTCTTTCTGCATCAACTGATTCTTTGCCCTGTGGTGAAAATTTGGGGGCATCCACAATGCCCTGCCGTTCCTTTAGAAGGTAGTGAAAGGAATGAACCTGAATTCCATTGAATTGATAAACCCCACTTTTAACGCACCTTTCGTTTGCGCCGGCAAAAACCTTTCCCATGATTTCCTCTGCGCGGGCTCGTGGGCAATCATGTTCAATGATTATGTTCAGGTCAAAGTCGGCTGGCATGTTACGAGGCACGTTCATCCTGGTTATAAAAATCGTCAGACGGTGGGGTTTTAAATTTTCAATCCCTGACAGGGAAATAGAAAGTTTTTGCTCCAACTTTTTCGCGACATTCATAGCGCCTGAAAAAGATTTCAGGATTCTCCGGAATTCCGATTGCATACCCTCATTTGACGATTGTTCCCGTCTGGTAAAATCATACAAAACATCTTTTTTACACGAGACAAAGAACAGCGTTTCGGAGGGGGCAAGAATTGCCGGGTCGTTTTCAGAAAAGGATTTCGAAAGTGAAAAAAGAAAAATGAAGGGTATTATAAACGGTGAAATATGTCTCAAACTTTTTATTCCTTTTTCTGCAACCGCTGGAGGGCATTTCTTGCGGCATCCTGGACACGGCTGTTCGGGTCATTCTGCATTTCCACAAGGGCGGCAACAATTGTGGGGTCGGACTGTTTTTCAAGCGCACCAATCGCCGCCATGCGCACACGCCAGTCCTTATGACGAAGCTGATTCCTGAGAACGTTTACAACCTCCTCGCCCTTGAAATTCCGCAATGCCCAGACCGCCTGAATAACTGTCACAACATCCTGATTGGACAGGGCTGAAATAAGCGCTGATGCGGTGGATGGCTCCGCAATCTCAGCCAGGGCGGTGATAACATGTGTGCGCATCATTTCATCCGGATGATTGACCTCCTTCGCAAGTGCAATCGCCGCTGGTTTGCCCATCTGGATAAGGGCGCGCCGCGCCTGAATTGCCCTGTTCCAGTTCCCGCTCTCAAGTATGAGCATCAAATGGGTAATCTGCTCATCCTTACTGCCTGTTAAAACAAGCGGTGATGGCGTGGGAATTGGCGTGAGCGTACGCACAGGTAAAGAGGGTTGCGCACTCACCGAAGGCACTTGAGAACCCGCGGAAGAGGGAACGTTCATCCCTGACGAAGCCGCCTCCCGACGCGCTGTACTCCGAGCAGATTGCCTCCTCGCCTCGTTCAACTGTTCCACTCCCTGCTTCCCCAACATATAAATGCCGGCAAAAAAACCGTAAAGAAGTAAGACAAGGACATAAACAGTTACGATTGTAATCAGAAAGCTCGACTTTGGAGTGGGCCATATATATTTATAAGGAAATTTGTTTAACAGCCCCTTTTGCCCCTGAGACACAACGGAGGGCTTGTTGACAGTGTTTGGCGCCTGCACAACCTTCTGAGGTGGGACAGGTTCTAACGGTAGTGGCGATGGTGCAACAGGGGAAACAGGACGAGGCAGTTCCTTATTGCAATACTGGCAGACAGTTGCATTCTTCGCATTCAAGACACCACAATGTGGACATTTCAAGAATTTCTGTCGCGTATAATCCGCCTGCATTTCAGAAATGAGACGGTCGCGCCTCTTGTTAATCTGGTGCGTTATAATAACATATAAAAAGAACAGTATCCCTGCAAATAAATAAATGTAAAATATCACACTTGCCATTTTCAAACCCACTTCAAAACAAATTTAATCTGATTTTTATCCTCAAGTCTGAAATTGCGCAAGCCTTTTTTCTGCCGATGGTTTGGGCATTCCCCAGAAATTATATCATTTATATCCCGCACATCCCCGGCAGACAATATTCGGACGTTCGTCTTTCTCCAATCTTCCCGTAATCCAGTTGCGGGCATCAATATATGCAGGACTATTCCAGATTTCTCGCAGTGGCTGTTCAAACACATTTCCGAAAGATTCCCTGTAATTCTTGCCGCAACACGGGTCAACATTGCCATTCCAGTTAATAACCATAGCACGCCATGGCCAGAAGCATGAAACTGGCGGAGGATTAAGTGAAGCGCATAGTTCCTGGTCTGCGTCCGGACTGAATATATCAGAGCCGGTGGGCTTGTTTTTGTCATGGTCAAGATACTGTGGACGGACAAAGTCGGGATTTTGCGCAGGTCTGATGTCCCGTGAGTCAATATCCAGATATGGTTTTACAATCCTTGCAAAGTCTGCCCCGGAATTTCGAGCGAACTCTGCAACCTTCGATATCTCATGTTCATTATGATGGAACGCAAGAAATTGAAACTCAATAACCGGTGTCTGACTCTTTAATTTCCTTTTTGCACCCACTATCCCATTTAGATTTGAAAGCACACTTTTCAGATTTCCCCCCCGCCTGTATCTCTCATAGGTTTCCTGTGTCAGCCCATCGCAGGAAACAACGAGGTCATCAAGACCGGAATGAACGACCGACTCTCCCCCGCCATCGGGCAAAATCGTCAGATTACTGCTTATCGCCGTTGCAAGACGCCTGTCATGTGCGTAATGAATCATGGAGAGGATATCTTTGTGAAGAAACGGTTCACCCCAGTTGTATAAAATCAGTTTTACCACATGAGGCGAGATTCCATTGACAATCCTTTTGAAATTATCAAGCGACATCTGCCCTGGAGGGAGCGGAAGTTTTCCTCTACCCGTCGGACAAAATGGGCATTTGAGATTACAGACATTTATGGGGTCAATAACAATTATGTAAGGAAGTCCCTTCAATTCCGCCCTTTTCATCACACGCTCTACCTCCACGAGGATAATATTTTTCACCCGTGGAAATGTTCCGTAGCGAATGAGGGCGCAAACATGTCGCCACACACGTGCGTATCTTGCTTTCATCTTTCGAAACAAAGAAACGCTCCTCAGAAATTCATGCCACCGCACCGGATATTAATGACCCCGCAAGGTTAAGCCGGTCCGGCTGTCTCTCTTTTTCTTCTATTCTGCGTTGTCAGAGGGCGAAGCTGCTGGTCGAGAAACAGAAAATTCACAACAACAATTATAAAAAGCACAAGGGCGACAGGAAAAATGACAAACTGTCCCGTCGTCTCTTTACGGTGCGATATGACCGTTCCGGCGGCAAATATAAAACCCAGAACCTTATTGCCCGATTTCCCGTAAATGATTTTCCTGCGAAGTGTCTGATATGGCAGGATTCCCGCCACTGCACCTCCAAGAATTGCAAAAAATATGATGACAAAAAATTCCCTCTTGCCGGAAAGCGCATGCAAAAGGGCATAAGCCACAGAGACTAAAGTCACAAGCGCACCAGCCGCACCCTCAAAAAAATCCAATAATTCTACAATGCTCACGAGCAAAAGAACCCAGATAATCAAAAGAGGCGCACCGAAATACTTCAAATCCATCGTCCCAAGAAAGGGAATCCGAAGAATGGTGAACCTGATTCCAAAAAAATATAACATCAATGTGCATACGATGATATATACCCATTCAAGGTCGCCACGGTCTTTGCGTATATCTGAAAATGTGGATGAGATACATAAAAAGAGGGAGGCGAGAAAAAGACCAATCCCCATGCGCTCAATCTCGCCGCGCGTGTAATAATACTCATCCGCATAAATCCTCAGAATGAATGTGCCGGCAAGGATTAAATAGAAACTGATAAACAAAACAACATGCCCTAAAAGCGGACGCGGGGAAAGATAAAATCTTATCTTCTTCGGCTCGGAGAGAATTCCCTTATACCGTGCAAACCTGATGACCACCGGTGTTAAAAGTATGGAAAGAATAAATGACGCACCCGCGGCAATTAACAACATTGCCCATCCGCTTTTCAGTCCCTCACCCATCATG
>Ga0172366_10000355_pt1 | contig 31962 bp, 28 predicted proteins | sample LakKivSesite69cm_FD_114533 | JGI IMG/M metagenome (GOLD analysis project Ga0172366, IMG submission 114533) | Sediment microbial communities from Lake Kivu, Rwanda - Sediment site 69cm | ecosystem: Environmental > Aquatic > Freshwater > Lake > Sediment | place: Rwanda: Western Province, Lake...
CACCTCTCTTTTTCCTGCTCTCAAGAAGCGGCGATAGGGCGTCCTCGACCTGTGGCGCCACGTAGAATGCTAGGGCCATGCCGAAGAGGAGGCCTGTCAAGGCCCTTATCGAGGTCGTGCTTGACCGAAGGCCCAGAAGCTGGGTTCCGCCGTCGACACAAAGAGGGAGCGCGGCGATGAACAGGAAGCGAGCCCTCGGAACCGGCGGGGATCCGACAAGGGGATAAAGGAGAGATGCCACCAGCACCCCGAGGTAGATGAATGTGCACCTTGCGCAAACGGCCATCGGCCTCCCCCAAATGGTCAGGCACCTTCGCGGGTCTTGGTGACAGGCCCAAGAGAAGACCGAGTATATGGGCCCTGACATTGGCGCCAAGCCGGGAATCGACGCCAGCAGAGGCGCCATCAGGATCATCGACATCCACACGGACAGCGCCAAGAGGTAGATGACGTAAAGGCGACCCGGCGGGCGGGTGACCCTGGGTTCCGACATTAGTTTCCTGGAGGAGAGGCTTGCATTTATATCTGGCGCTCTGGGGGCCGACCCCGATGGGCCTTGCGGATATGAGGTATCACGCGCCTACCGTCTGTGAGATCTTCGGCCTCAGAAACCCCCAGCCCTGTGAAGCGAAGGCGTTGAGGCAGATTGTGGAGGCTATGGGGCACCCTCGCCAGATGGTTACGGTCGTGTTCGATGGCTTCGGCACTGCGGCGCTGGAGGCCCATCGTCAGAGCTGCCCCAACCTGCGGTCCATGTGCAACACGCACTACCTTGAGATCCTTTCCGTGCGGCCCCCCAAGACGCCCGTCAATTTCGCAACCATGGCAACGGGCGCCTCCCAGCGCGTTCACAAGATACATGAGAAGACCGACCCACTGGATGTCGAAACGCTCTTCCAGGTCTTCGAGGAATCGGGCCTTTCGACCTGCGTGGCTGCGCGCCGGACCGGAAGCCCTGCATTCCTGTTCTCACGCCGTGCCAGCCATGCTGCGATATCCCAGTCCAACAGGGATGCGGAGGTCCTGGACCTGGCCCTGAGGGCCTTCAGTAGACATCAGCCCACCTTCACAATGCTGCAGTTCCTCGACATCGACGAGGTCGAGCATGAGGTAGGTCCCTTCGGGAGAGGAGTATCGGGGGCAGTGTCCGAAACCGACCAGAGGCTGGGAAAGCTCATCAGGGCTGTCGCAGCGGCGGCAGGGACGATGATGGTGCTGGCCGACCATGGCCAGCACGAGGTGACAGTGGAACAGAACGGCAAGCCTGCAACAAGGGGCAAGCATGATGGCACCTCGCCGCAGGACTTCCTTGTTCCTTTGGCTTGGTGCAATTCGGAGGAGCTTGGGCTGCTGGCGCAGAGCGTGGTCTAGCTCCAACGACCCGCTCAAGGCGTGTCCGTGGGGACCGATACATATTTCCTTACGGTCCTTTCCTGTCAGGGCTCCGAACGCGAATGCAGCAGGTTCCGCGATGATCGACCTCAAGAAAGTCGACCAGGCGTCCAAGATGGCTGCACGGTGGCTCGTCAAGTCCAGCCAGATAGTGGATAGGGACGATCCCAGCCTGGGGGCGTTCAGGACTGAATACGACCTTGCCGAGGGCAAGCTTCGCCTCAGCAATGAGGTGTGGCAGACATCCGAGGCCATCCGGGCCCTTCTGAAGATCCATGCGCGCACCGGCAACCCGGCCTGGAAGGATTCCGCAGTGCTGGCCGGAAGGTACCTGGAGTCGGTCCAATGCACGCCAAAGGATGGAATGGAGGCGGGATCGCTGTGGAAGCCTTGGCTGCAGGGCAAGGACTCCCTCTCCGTGTCCATGAACTACCGGAGCATCGTGGGGTTCCTTGAGCTCTATTCGGCAACGGGGGCCTCGCACTATCTCGATAACTCCAGGTCTATAGTGGACTGGTTCATGAAGAGGGTCTACCGAGGAGGGGGGACACATCTTGATCGCTTCTTTCCCGACAAGAAGGCATTCGGGTGGCCCCGCAGCCACATCCTGGAAGAGGGTTCCTTCGTCACCCTGCACGACCTGACGCGGGAGGACAGGTACGCGGCGATCCTCCGGGACCAGGTCGATGGCCTGATCTCATCTCTGGAGCCCGAGGGCACGTTCTCCTGCATGCACACGCCGCGGATGGAGACGGAGGCTGAGGCAGGCCCCAACGAGATCCCGTCTAGAAGCATGTACTGGCATCTGGTTCCGATGCTGATGGTGCAGTTGAAGCGGAGCAGCGCGCGGACGATGGATGCACTCAACAGTGGGGTGGCCCTGATGAGGGACCTTCAGGACCCCGAGGGGTTTCTATCCCGGACATACCCGCTGGAAAGGGGGGCCGCGGCCCGATCCGAACCCGATGGTGCTGCGACTGCGATGTTCGCCTTCATCTGGATGAAGATGCGCGAGGTTTCAGGCGAGGAGGCATATGAGCAAAGCGCCGAGAAGGCCCTGTCGTGGGTGTTGAAGTCCCAGTTCGTTGTGCACAGGGAGGTCGATGCCTTCGGCGCGTTCTTCCAGGAGAGGAAGCTCCTTGAAGGCCGGGCGACCAACTACCTCGGCGGGCTTGCGTCGATCTACGGGATCTTGGCATGCGAGGAGTATCTGAGGGTGCACGGCGGGAGGTAGGCCCGGGTGATGCGGAAGCAGTCCGTCGCTCAACTCATGGGCGTTGACAAGAGCTATCGGATCGGGGGGATTGAGATCCGCGCCCTGAAGGGCATAAACCTCTCCTTCGTTCCGGGCGAGTTCACATCCCTAGTCGGCCCCACCGGATCGGGTTGGCCAACCCTGCTTAGCATAATCGGGTGCCTCTCCCGCCCAAGTTCGGGCCGGGTCATCGTCGCGGACACCGACGTCACGAGGGCCGAGGAGACGCTGCTGGACGAGCTTCGCCTCAAGAGGATTGGTTTCCTTTCCCAAGCCTTCAACCTCATCCCGAACATGACGGCCTTCGAGAACATCGAGCTCGTGCTTCGGATGGCTGGCAGGGGCGAAGGGTCGATCGATGGGAAGGTCGCTGAGATGCTTTCAAGCGTGGATCTGGACGGAAAGGAAACCTCTGTGCCGAGGAGGTTGTCCAGATTCGAGGTGACGCGTCTGGCGATCGCCAAGAGTCTGGCGAATGATCCCGTTCTTCTGGTTTGTGATGATCCAACCGCCAACCTCGAAGAGGAAGAGGCGGGGCAGATCTTGGGGCTGCTCGGGAGGTTCAATGAAGAAAGGGGGACGACCATCATACTCGGGACCGGCAGCCTGAAGATCGCTGCACGCACGAGGAGGGTCATCGGGATGGCGGACGGAAGAACGGTTCCGGCCGACATGGGCGATGGCTGAGGCCGGAACCTGCGTGCGATATGTGGCGCGATTCCTGGGATCGAGGGTGACCATCGCTGAGTGCCCGATTTCGGAGATTGTGGACTCTAGGTGAGCCGCACGGCCCTTTGCAGCTAGAACCGGGGGATCTTCTTCCCGTAGGCCCTGAAGGGCGTCCTTGGCTCGGACGAGATCCACTCACCTGCCTGATCGATCTGTGAAAGTGATCTGAGGAGGTCGAAGCTGACCCATCGGGAGATCTGGGGGCTTGGGACGTAATCCCAAAGGCCGTAGGCACCCTGCGCCCCTTTGACGAAGTCGACCATCGCTGCGACGCGGTCGTCCTCCATGGAGGCGCCCAGCCTCCAGCACAGATCAAGCATCTGGGCAAGATCGAACCGGGCGTAGTGGGTGAAGATGCCGCCGGTTCTCTCAGCGCCGAGGAGACGGGCCACCTCGAAGCCCATGGGGTGTCTCTCCTTGGTCTCTCGCCCGAGCAGCAGATCAAGGCCCCTTCGTGCCTCGGCCCCGCCCCGCCTCTTTCGATGCAAAGACAGGCATACCAAGGCCCCGGTGGTGTTCGATCGACACCCCCAGCGGGAGTGCGGTATCCGTCGGTATCCCCCGACGCCCCCGTAGTTGCCGGATGCCATCCCCGATGGCCACGCGCCGTCGGGAAGGCGATGCTCCAGAAGCCAGTCGTAGGCCCTTTCCGACCTAGGGTCGGTGGCGAACCCGCAGGCCGCAAGACCCCTCAAGGGGAGGGCCGTCTGCAGCGGTATCATGGTATAGCCCTTCTCCTCCTTGCCCTCGCCATAGCCCTCGATGGCCCAGGACCCGTCATCCCCCTGCAGGGAGAAGAGGTAATCGGCTCCCCTCCTGACCGCCGGATGGTCTTTGCCGAAGCCCAGGTACCCCAGCCTGGCCAAGGCATAGATCGTTGCCCTCCGGGGGCCGACAAACCTTGAGCCGGGATCACCCAGGGTTCTCCACGAGCCGTCGGCCTCCTGAAGTTTGAGGAGGGGTTGAACCAGAGGGTCCTCCTCGCGGATTCCCCGCAGCTCCTCGATCTCCGGGTCCTCGTTTCCTCGGTGAAGAAGCTCCCTCAACACGAGCATGCGCAGGTTGGGCGACGGATCGGTCAACAGGAGCGGAACCCAGGTCAACAACGTCCCTCCAAGGCATCCTTGATGAAGGGCCCGGTCGGAGTCGCGCCGGCGGCAAGGTCCTCGGGTCTGCCCGCGGCAATGACGGTTCCTCCATCTGGCCCTCCTCCCGGCCCCAGCTCTATCAGCCAGTCGCAGGATGCAAGCAGATGGGGCTGGTGCTCTATCACTATGACGGTGTGGCCTTCGTCGACCAGCCTGTGAAGCACTCGCACGAGGCGGGCTACATCCTCCAGGTGCTGGCCTACGGTGGGTTCATCCAGTATGTAGAGTGTTTCCTGGCGGACGGGCTTGCATAGCTCCTTGGCAATCTTCAGCCTCTGGGCCTCTCCGCCTGAGAGGGCGTATCCCGGTTGCCGCAGGACAAGGTACCCAAGCCCCACCTCCCGGGCGACCTCGAGCGTCCGACTCACCCTGGGCTCTCCGAAAAGCTGAAGGGCTTCGTCAATGGTCATCGAAAGGGTCTCAGGGAGGCTTATGCCATGGAGACGGATCTCCCAAGCTTCCCTGGTGTAGCCGGTGCCCCTGCACAGCTCGCAGGTTTCCATGACGTCAGGGAGGAAGCCCATGTCAGTTCTGATCACCCCGCCTCCGCCGCAAACGGAGCAGCGTCGCCCGAAGCCGCTGTCACCCACGCCCAAGGCTTTTGCGTCCTCGCTTTCGGCAAAGAGATCCCTCAGCTGGGCTTCCAGACCCAGGAAGTCTGCTGGGCTGCTCACACCCTTCTTTGCCTGGTCAACTATGACTGCCCTTGCCGGTGCCCCCTCGATCCCATCATGCTCACCCGGCTGGATGGGCTCATAGGCAACGGAGGTGGTCTGTCTGACGGGGGCAACGGCCCTCCCGATGGTGTCTATGAGGAGGGTGCTTTTGCCCGAGCCGGAGACCCCGCAGACGCCAATCAGCGTGCCGAGGGGAAATCCCACATCCGTCCCTCGGAGGTTGTTCGCCCTCGCCCCCCGCACCGTCATCCATCCGCGAGGGCTCCTCCTTGTCCTGGGGATCTCCATTCGCGCCTGTCCTCGAAGCCATCTGCCGGTGGGGGTGTCAGCCCTGGCGACCTGGAGGGGGCTGCCCTGCGCCACAATCCTGCCGCCGGCCGAACCCGGGCCAGGCCCCATGTCGATCAGGTGGTCCGCCGCCCTGATCAGAACCGGGTCGTGGTCGACGACGATCACGGTGTTGCCCTCATTTCCCAGCTCCTTCAGGGCAGAGGCCAGTGCACCAACCTCGGAGGGATGCAGTCCACGCGAGGGCTCATCCACAAGGACTGTGAGGGATCTCAGACCGCTGCCCAGCAGGCCGGCCAGCCTGATGCGCTGTGCTTCCCCTGCTGACAGGGACGTGGACAACCTGTTGAGGTTCAGATACCCGAGCCCCACCTCCAGCAGAAAACCCAGGCGTCGCAGGGCCGTCCTGAGGCTGTAGCTGGCGATGTGGGTTTGATCGGTTGGCTTGTCAAGTTCTGACAGGACCGCGAGTAGCTCGGACAGGCTCATCTCGCTCAGCTGGCCCATGTTGTACTGGCCCAGCGTCACGGCCAGGTAGTCCGGCCGGATCCTTCCTCCGCCGCACTCGGGGCACTTGGCCTGCTTTGTGTAGGTCCCCCCGAAGTCCCAGTCTCCCACCCATCCGTAGAATCCCCTGAAGGCCTGTCTCCTGTTCGAGGTTCGTCCCGTTCTGCTCACATAATCCACGGACAACGGGTCCGGGTCGCCGAAGAGGAAGGCCTTCTGCGCCTGGGACGTCATCTTGTTCCAGGGCGTCGTGGCCGGGTCGAAGTTGTAGCGCTGCGCAAGAGCCTGGAGCATGTAGTATCCCCCGTTATAGGGCTTGCAGATGTAGCCCTTGGGGAAGAATCCCGGGGAGTACATCGCGCCATCGCACAACGGCCTGTCCGGGCGTATGATGAGCTTGTCCGGACAAGGCACGGTCACCGTGCCGACTCCATGGCACCTGAGGCAGGCGCCAGCGTAGGTCGTGGACAGGAAGTGGGTGGGCTCCGGGATTCGTACGGTGGTCCCGCACTTTGGACAGGTGAACTCCTTGCGTCGGGCCATCTTCTCGCCGCAGTGCGGGCAGTTCCGCTGACCTCGCCATGCGAGGAGCAGCGACAGGTGGTGGGTCAGCTCGGTTGCGGCGCCGACGGTCGATCTTCTGCCCTGCAGGATCCTGCTGGGCTGTATCATGACCGAGACCCCCAGGCCCGACACCGCACCCACGGATGGCTCAGGCCCTTCATGGATGGTCTGGCGCTCGTACATGGACAACGACTCTAGGAAGCGCTTCCTTGCCTCAGCCTCCAGAACGTCTGAGACCAAGCTCGACTTTCCAGACCCCGAGACCCCGGTAACCACGGTCAAGGCTTCCTTGGGGAAATCCACGTCGATGGCCTTGAGGTTGTGGACGCTGGCGCCCCGAACGGTGATGGCCGATGCCTTTCGTCTGACTCCCTCACTTCTGGTTTGCTTCGGTCGGATCAGGGCCTCATCTCTGAGGGCTTTCCCGGTGAAGGATTCGGTCGCTTCAGGCAATCCTGCAGGGGGACCTGAGTACAGGACTCTCCCGCCCTCAGGCCCCGCGCCCGGGCCGAGATCGATCACCCAGTCTGCAGCCCGGATGACGTCGGTATTGTGCTCAACAACGACAATGGTAGCGCCCCTCTTGGCAAGTCCGTCGAGGATGAGCAGAAGGCCGGACACATCCTGGGGGTGGAGCCCCGTCGTTGGCTCGTCAAGCACCAGAACATGGCTCGCCAGCGACCTTCTACCGATGTACTTCACCAGCTTGATCCTCTGTGCCTCGCCGCCCGAAAGGGAGGGGGAGGGCTGCCCGAGCGGAAGATAGCCAAGCCCGATGTCCAGCATGGCTCCCAGTATACTCTGGGCATTCTGAAGGGTGGCCTTGGACACGCCCCCCGCGTGGGCAATGAGGGACTTAACCTCTTCGACGGTCAGCCCGTAGAACTCCGCGATGGACAGATCCATGTTGTCGAATCGCACTCGGGCGCGAAGAACCCCTTCCGAGAAGCGCCTGCCGTTGCAGGAGGAACACCTGACCCAGGTTGACGGGAGGTAGCGCATCCTGACCTCAAGGGCGCCCATCCCCGCACAATCCGGACACGCCCCCTCGGGACGGTTGAAGGAGAAGCTGGACGGGGAGAGCCCTGTTGCGGCCGAGAAGATGTCGCGCACGATGTCGGACAGCTTGGTGTAGGTGGCAGGGTTGGACCGGGGGTTGCGCCCGATGGGGCTCTGATCCACAAGTATCGGTCTGGCGCAGGCCCCTTCGATGCCCGCGCACCCGATCGGCCGTCGTGCGTTCAGGGACGCGATGAGGACGTCCTCAACCAAGGTGCTCTTCCCAGAGCCCGAGACCCCCGTGATCACCGTCATGCGACCCAGGGGGATGGAGACGTCGATGCCCTTCAGATTCCGCAGATTCGCGCCCTTAATCGTTAGGCTCTGCTCAGCTTGGGGCTTGGCCTGAGGGGCGGCTATCTTCTCCCTTAAGCTGAAGTACCGACCGGTGGGCGTGTCGCTTTCCCAAAGACCCGCCGGCGTGCCGGAGAACAGGAGCCTTCCCCCGTCCTTCCCGGCCCCAGGGCCAAGATCGATGGCCGCGTCGGCGACGGCAGCCGCGGCTCGGTCATGCTCTACGTAGACGACCGGTCCCGCAAGCTGTCTGAATGCAGGAAGGAGCTTGGAGACATCCGCGGGGTGCTGTCCAATCGTCGGCTCGTCCAACACATGCAGCATGTCCTCCAGCCGACCCGCAAGCGAAAGGGCTAGGCGGACCCGCTGGGCTTCGCCGCGGGAGAGGGTTGGCGAGGGGCGGTTCAGCGTCAGGTAACCAAGCCCGACCCTTTCCAGAGCTTCGAGCCGACGTTCTATCTCCTCCTGCAGCCGCTCGCCGGATGAGGGAAGGCTGGCGTCCAGGAAGAGGGCCCGAGAATCGTGGACCGACATTGCGAGCAGATCCGGGAGGCGCAGGCCCTGCCAACGGACGGATGCGGCCTCCGGATGCAGACCGGTTGCACCGCAGCTGTCGCAACCTTTGCCTCTGCAGTGTGGACAGCTCGTATTGAAGACGACCGGTTCCAGGTCGGCGAACCACAAACCGCATCTGCTACAGACCGGAGCAAAGCTCATCTCCTCCGCTGCCTGCCCTTCGGCTCTGACCGAGTTCGCACCCAGGGCGCGTGAGTCCTCGACCGCCCTCCTGATGCCATCGGCGCGCGCCCGCCTGTCGAAGCGCCCCACCAGGATCTCGATCGTATGTTCCTGGCCCGGATCCAGCTCATCCTGCTTCAAGGGTCGGCCATCTGCGAGCACCGCATCGGGACCGAATTCCCTGCCCAGCAGACCGAGCAGCGTCCTGTGGCTTCCCCGGATGCCTCGCATGACAGGCGCAATGACCGTTGTCCGTCCTGCTCGGGCAAGGTTAGCGACCCTTTCAACGATCTCGTCCTCCGTCAGCACGGAGAGGGACGCACCGCAGCGGCTGCAATGCCGGCTGCCGAACCGGGCGAAGAGAAGGCGCAGGAAGGGATGAAGGCCCGAGGCGGTCGCCAGGGTCGAGTTCGGATTGCGGTTCAACAGGTTCTGGCCGACGGCAACCGCCGGGCCGAGCCCGGTTATCTCCTTGACGTCCGCGGGAGACAGCCTCAGCCCCGCGGAACCGAGGCTCTCCAGGAACCGTCGGTGGGCCTCGTGATAGACGGTATCGAAGACCAGGGAGCTCTTGCCAGAGCCAGAGACTCCCGTCACAACGGTGAGTCCTTCCCCGAACTCGACATCGATGTCCTTGAGGTTGTGCTCCGATGCGCCGCTGACCTTGATGGGCATTCGCAGGCGGGATGGGTGATGGCTTTGAAATATCTAAGGCGAGAGCCGGGTGGGGCCTTAGTTCTGCCCGGATGCATGAGCGAAACATCCTTCAACCCACAAACACCCCAAGCTTCGCAAGGGGGGTTTCTCCTGCTGGGAACCGAACGTGGACAGATAAGGCCAGTCACGATCAAGGATGCCAATGCCTACGCCGAGATGATGCGCCGCAGCGAGAGCGGCTGGCCATGGTCAAGGGGAGTCCCCTACACCCTGAGGGCAGCGAGGGAGAGCATCACGGGCAGCGCGGCGATCGGCAACTACGTCGCTGAGGTGGACCAGAAGATCATTGGCTGCTGCACGCTCCTCCGCGGCCTATGGGACCAGGAATCCGCCTACGTCGGATACCTCAACGTTGAGCCAAGCTACCAGAGGCAGGGTTTCGGCAGGCGACTGTTGAGGGCAGCTGTGGACAAGGCCATCCAAGAGGGCTTCGACAGGGTGAACTTGAACACGTGGCCGGGCAACCTCCAAGCCCTGCCGCTGTACAAGAAGATGGGGTTCTTCTGGGTGCCCGAGACCATGGTCGAGATGGTCAGCCTCATCCCGGCTGTCCTTGGCCACCCGATGTTCAAGCAGTTCTTCAGCCAGGTCCCCGACTGGTACTTGGCCCAGGTCCGGGACCTTTCGCCGAAGCCGGACGTTCTGGAGAGGGACGGCATCAGGATATACCAGTACAGGTTCAGATCGGGGGCCGACGAGGTGAGCGCGATAGTGGATCGCCAAGGACTATGGCTCACCGGCGGCTCGAACAAGGATCTGGAGATCTGGATCCATCCGCAAAACGAAGTCAGCCCCGAGGGCTTCCCCCAGTCGCTCTTCTGGGAGGTCATGAACAGGGGAAGCTCGGAGATAGAGGGAACCCTCTTGGTGGAGGCTCCCGAATGCGTCCAGGTGTTGGAACATCCGCCAAAGGCCCTAAGGATCCGCGCAGGAGAATGCGTCAAGCTCGAGGGACGCTTCAGGATAGACCCGAGGTCCAAGCGAAAGGAAAGCTGGGAAGGACCAGACAGGATCAGCAGTCTGCTGACCATCGGCGGGGAGACGATGAAGTTCCGAACCGGGATAGGCCGCAAGCCGGCGCTGGAGTTCGGCTACGAGCCCTTCCTCTTCCTAGGTCACCCCGGTGCCAAGGGCAGGGTCAAGGTCACCCTCAGAAACCAGACCAAGATGGGCCTCAAGGGCACGGTGATCGCCTTGCCAAAGGACCAGCGGATAACCGTCAGCCCCAGCGTCCACCGCTTCGAGGTCGGGCCAGAGGGATTCGCCGGATTCGAGTGCGACGTCGGGATCAACCCCGGCGCAACCACGTCCTACCTTCCAGTGGCCTTCCGGCCATCCTTTGCCACGGGCGAGGGTGATGAGATACAGGGAAGGGAGGACATCTACCACGCAAGCTGCGTGGCGCCCGGGGGCTTGCTCGCCACCATCGATCCGGACGCCAAGTTTCTGGATCTTCAGAACGACCGCCTCAGGGTATCGATAGGCGTCCGTGAGGGCGGTGCCACCAGGATCAGGGACAGGATCACGGGTTCGGTGGTCGTGGAGGGGCCTACCTGGGACGCGCTCGGTCCCCCCTTTTGGCCCACGGAGTTTGCCCACCGTGAGTGCGAGTACGCCCTGGAGCGCGGCGATCGCTTCGTGGTGGCGAAGATCTACATGAGGAGCGAGGTTCATCGAGGCCTGACATTGTTCAGAGAGTACACCCTGCGGTCGGGCTCGCCTCTTGTAACGATCCAGTATGGCCTGGTGAACGACCACCCGAAGGCCAGATCCTTTGAGCTGCAGACCCGGCTGTCGGCATACTTGGAGAAGGCCGCCATCTACCTGCCGACGAAATACGGGTTGATCTACGAGGACTTGGAGAATCGCTACCCGATGGGCAGCCAGGACGCACCGGAGAAGGCCAGCGAGTACGCCGAGAACTGGATCGCGTTCGAAGGGGAGGTTGGCCGCCGGTACACCGTGGGCGCCATCTGGCCCCGAGAGGCCAGAGAGCTCCTTATGGGCGGGACGTCGCCCGCCTTCCCGAGGTTGAAGATCAGGGTGCCGGCCAACGGCAGGGTCGTGGCCCCGCCCTACCACATCTACGCTGAGGAAGGGTCATGGGAGGGGCTCAGGGAGACTTGGAGGAGGCTGATCGAGGGGACCGTTGAGAAGGAGAAACGATACCTGGACGTGGCAAAGCGGCGCCCTCTGGCCTTCGGGTTCACCCACAACATGGTCTCTCCCTCTTTGGGGTCCGTTGCGGGGATCCTTGAGGTCTCACACCTGAGGGCAAAGGAGCTGTCGGGATCGGTGGCCATCCATCCGCCGGACGGTTGGAAGGCTAGGCCTGCTGTGACTAGCTTCCGCAAGCTGAGCTGGAGAAGGCAGCACCGGAGAAGAGTGGCCTTCATTCCCCCGAAGGACATCCGTCCAGGGGTGTTCGAGGGCAGGCTCGTGCTTGAGACCAACGAGATGAGGCGGGACATGGAGTTCCCGATAGTCATTCTGGGACGGGGCCGCGTCAACATCAGATCGATCAAGGACCAGGGCAGGGAGGCGATCAGGGTAAGCAACGGCAAGATTGAGTTCAGGGTGTGTCCCTCCTTCGGGGGCACGATCTACTCCCTCAAGAGGGATGGATTGGAGTACCTTAGCTCCGCCTTCCCCAAAGATCGCCCGTTTCTCTGGTACAATCCTTGGTTCGGGGGCCTCAGCGCGCCGCCCAGCGGGGATGCATCGAACGGATGGCAGGAAAGCTTCACCTCAAGGAGGGTAGCCGGGGGCCTGTGGCAGGGCGTCGAGATCGTGTGCCGGCCCGGGAAGTTCGCCAAGCATGCCAAGGGCCTTGTTGTCAAGAGCCGCTACCTCACGGCAGGGTCGAGCAACATCCTGAAAGTCGAGCAGGAGATCACCAACGCCACAACGGGGAAGAGGCAAGCCTCGTCGGGGGTCAGGCTCTTCGCCGCAATGGGTGAGAGGGAGAGCCTGGAATCGGTCGTCGCCGATGATCATGACCAAGCCTTCGCACGCCGCTGGGATGGGGAGACCAGATACTCAGGATGCAAGACCGGCTGGGTGGGGCTCAGGAATGAGAAGCTCGGCTGTGGCTTGGTCTTCGCGGGACCGTACACGGGAAAGGCTTACGTCTACATCACGGAGCTCCGGGATATCACCGAGGTGAGCGGAGGCATGAGCATTCCGCTGGAGCCGGGGGAGTCGTCGAGGTGGAGCTGGTATCTGGCCCTCTGCTCCTCAAGCATCGACGAGATCAGCCGACACAGGCTCCTGCGGGATCTGGTTCCTTCCAGGCAGCCGCTTGGTTCAAGCCGGGTGTGCGGGGCCGGAGGCCTTCGGTAGGTTAGCGTTTTCCTGCGGCAAGGGTGGCGGGGGGCATCGGTCTCATCTTGGGAGAAGGTGCCATGCAAACGACGGCGTAGAGACCGTAAGCCATGTCCCCCCAACGGCCCCAGATCAGTAGAAGACCATGCCGACTATCACGTCAGGGCCTCTTCATCCACTTCCGATTTTGCTCTCAAGTTGAGAAACCAGTTTCCGGCATAGCTCGTAGGTTCGTTTGGCTCTATCGATGCCGTCCTCCGCATCGTCGCTGCTCATGACCTCATCTGGTGAAAGGGTGCCTGCTTCATCTCCGTACAGGCTTGGCTCTCGCTTCTTGAAGAGTGTCCTGGAGGATTCGCGCAGGAAGTCTATCTCGACCTTGAACCAGTCGGGGAATCTGTCCTGGATCTCGGGGAAGACGTCAGACACTTCGTGGACCCTTGGGTATTCGATCCCCACGGCCCTCAGCACCGCCTTCAGGGAGAGTTCAGCGCACTCCTGGCTCAGCCTGACGGCATACGGGTGGTTTTTCTCCTGCAGGGCGTCCACAGCATCCTCTAGCCTTGCCTTTGCCTGGCGGAGGTATGACTTGGCGACCTTAAGGGATCTCAACCGTCTCACCGAACTTGTAGCTGGGCTTCAGGTCCCAGTACCAGCGCTCCTTGTCGATGAAGGTCCTGGTCGCTCCCTGTCTGAGAAGCCTTGCCTTCAGTTCGAGAAGCAGCGTCTGGAGGAAGCGGCCCTCATCGTACAGGATCACGGCGTCCTCGGTCAAGTCGAGGAATAGGTCAGGCGACCTTTCGGCCTCGGCCGGCCTAAGGGGGTAGAAACTGAGTCCGGTGCGAATCCCCTGGCTTCTGAGCCACCCCAGTTCTTGCTGGACGGAATCCTCGACCGCCAGGAGGCGCTCCAGCCTCTGCCCCACGCTCCCCTGCAGGTCATCGGAGATGAGCAGGACATCGATGTCGCTGTCCTCTCTGGCAGTTCCTCGGGCGACCGAGCCGTAGACGGCGAAGGACTTGACCTGAAGCCGTTTGGAGGCGTCTCGAAAGGCTTGGAGTATCAGGGGTATGTACCTCTCCTGTTCCAGCTTGTCTAGGTTTTGCACCGTGTCCGATGCCAGCAAGATGAAGCTGGTGGGACCGAGAAGCCTGTATGCCCTGGGCCTGGTGCGTCTGAAGATCGTCAGGATCCTCCCCGAATGCAGCTTGCTGAATGCCACGTTGAGCCTGCCTGCATCGGTGTCCAGGGCTCCCATTGCCTGCTCGAAGGTGAACAGGGATTCCCCAAAGGCGAGGTGCAGCTTCGAGTATATCTCGGCCAGCCACCGAGCGACCCACACAGCCAAGAGATAACCTTAACAATTTATTAAGGTTTCCCGCCGCGGCACGTCGTCCCACGGTCTTCCATGGCCGAGTTTACGATATGCTTGTCTCCGAGGGAATTCCCTGAGCGGGGTGTTGAGGTCCTGAAATCCGCCTGCGCGTCGGGGCCAAGTCGCGACCTAATGCCTCCAATCGAAGAGCACACACAGGGCATCGCCTGCCTGTTGATGGAGCATCGCGTACGCCTTTGGGGCGTCCTGCCATCGGTACTCGTGGGTAACAAGGTCTGCAACTGTGATCCTCTTGTGCGACAGAAGGTCGAAGAAGAGCTCGAGGTCCCTTGAGAGGGTCCACTGGTTGTAGGGCGTCTCCACGGGTGTGTGCATGGAGTTGTGGGCGCCGATGATCCGAAGCCCCAGCGAATGGACCTCGTTGTGAAAGTCCACCTGAACGGGCCCCCTGGGGGAGCCCAGTACCACAAGCTTGCCGCGCCTCTTGAGGAGCTTGAGCGCCTTCGGGATGAACTGCTGATTCCCTGTGACGTCTATGACCACATCGGCCATCCTCTTCCTTGAGACCTCCGAGATGGCCTTGGCGACATCCTCACTGCCCGCGTTGACGATGTGGTCTGCCCCGTGTCCCAGCGCCACTTCGAGCCTTCGGGGGAAGAGATCGACTGCCACCAGCGGATATGCCCCGCAGAGCCTCTCGCGCACTGAAGTGCAAGCTGTCCCAACGGGCCCAGCCCCGCAACGATGACGCAGTCCCCCAGCGCGATCTCGGCAAGCCGGATCCCGTTCAACGCTATCTGTCCAAGAGTGCCGAAAACCGCGTCGCGGACGTTCATCCCAGCGGGAATCTTGGTCACCGCGTCCTTGGACAGGACCGCGTGGCTGCAATGCGGAGCCCAGCTGAAGACAAGATCACCCGGGGCGAGCGAGCCTGCACGCTTGCCAACCTTGACCACCTTGGCGACGTTGCTGTAGCCGGGCGTGAACGGGTATCGAACATAGCCTGCCCAGGCCGACCCGGGAGGGAAGTTTCCCCTGAACGCGGTCATTTCCGTCCCGGAGCTAACGAGGGTGACGACGGTCTTAACCAGGACCTCATTCGAGCTAGGCTGCCTGATTTCCTCCTCTTGGATAACAACATCAAGGGGTGATCCAAAGACTACCTTCCTCCTCTTCAAACCGGATCCCTCGTTAGGGATCATGCTTGTTACCTGTTGATCAATAGCATGGAGTTGTCAATGCCTTGCGATTGAGCCCTTACGGGAGGCAAATCATCATCCAACCCCCGGGATCGCCCTGACTGATGGGTGGGAGGCGGCAGATCCGTCTTGGCAAAGAAGGAGGGCGGCGTGAGCTTTCGATTACCCGGCCTCCTCTTTGCCCAGCCCGAGCTTGAAGCTTGCGTACTCCTTGGCTAGGCGCGCCTTCTGAGCGATGTTCGCCGTTGTGCCGCGGTCCAGCGACTTGTCAAGAATCTCCACCATCTCGTCTGCAAGCTTGGTGTCGGTTATGAGGGGAGGGAGGAGTCCAAGGTACCTGCGTTCCGCATCACAGGTTATCGCAAGGCCCAGGATAGCGGTGTCTACTCCAATGAAGGAGATATCTTTCCCGTCCATCGGAACCTTCCCTTCCCGGTCTTTGACCAATTCGAGGCCGATCATCAGGCCTCTTCCGCGGACATCCCCGATGATGCTGTGCGTGTCCGCAAGCTCCTTGAGACGGGAGATGAGGTGTGCGCCCACGTTGGCAGCGTTGTCCGCAAGCTTCTCCCTGATGATGATGTCGATGTTCGCCAGCCCCACGGCCGCACATACCGGGTGGCCGCTCGCGGTTGAACCGTGCGCGAAGAAGTTTCCCTCTCCTTCGAAACGTTCGTAGATGTCATGGGTGGCCAGGGTTGCCGACAAGGGCAGGTAGCCGCTGTTGATGGCCTTGCCGAGACAAAGGATGTCAGGCCTGGGATCCCAATCCTGGCTGGCAAAGAGCTTGCCGCACCGCCCAAACCCAGTGGTCACCTCATCCGCGATGAAAAGGAGTCCGTGTCGGTGGCAGGTCTCCCCGACGGCCCTGCAGAACTCATCAGGCGGCACGACGATGCCGAAGTCCCCCATGACCGGTTCCATGATGAATGCTGCGATCGTCTGGGGCCCCTCGGATTGGATGATCTTCTCCAACGCGATGGCACATTCCAGGCCGCAGCCAGGGTGACCATCCCGCCCGTAGGGGCAGCGGTAGCAGTAGGGAGGTTCGATCTGAAGGAAGCCGGGGACCAATGGCCCGTACTTGGCCCTGTGCCTCTCCGACCCCGACGTGCTCAGAGCTCCGTAGGAAACGCCGTGGTAGGAACCCCTCAGCGAGATGATCTTCTGCCGGTCGTGGTCCTTGGGGTCGGGGCTTTGCCGGTGGTACTGCCTAGCCATCTTGAGGGCCGTCTCCACTGCCTCCGAGCCATTCGAACCTAGGTAGACATGCTCGAAGCGTCCGTCTGTGATCTGGACGAGCTTGGCTGCCAGTTCGATTGCCCGGGGATGTGCCTGGCCACCGAAGCAGGAGGAGTAGGCAAGCTCCCGCATCTGTTTTGAAGCCGCCTGCACAAGCTCTTCCCGTCCGTGCCCGATGGCAACGTTCCAGAGGGAAGAAAGGGCGTTGATGTAGCGCTTCCCCCTGTCGTTGTAGACGTAAGGGCCCTCTCCACGCGTGATGATCGTTGTGCCGAAGCCTAGATACGGAAGGAACTCTTCCATTTCGGTGAAGGGATTCCACAAATGGTACGGTATCCCCCGATACTTCCTGACGACCATCTTCTCGCACCTTCGGACCAGGTGTCGAGGGCTCCCTTTTCTATTTTTGGCCGGGGAGCACCTAGGTTGGCTGTCTGAGCGTATCACTGCTTCGAGCAGGAATACAAGTTCCCGGGAACGTATGGTTACAGTTAAGGGATCCCCGCGCACAAGGTCGACTGGGGAAGGCGTATTCCCAGAGCGAATGCGGGATGATCCGATGCTCAAGTCCGTCGTGACGGTAAGGATAGACAAGAGGTTGGTCGAGGAGATCGACGAGATCGCGAAGAAGGACAAAAGCGACAGGGCCGCAGTGTTGCGGAGGATCGTTTCCGACGCGCTGGATCGCCAGAGGCTGAGGATGGCCATCCAGATGTACAAGGACGGCAAGATAACCACCGAAAGAGCAGCACAGATGGCTGAAGTCTCAATCCATGAGATGATCGAGTCGCTTCGACGAGAAGGCGTGCCCAGCCAGTTCACCACGCAGGATATCAGGCAGGACGCGGTGAGCCTTCTGAGGAGGATGGGCAAATGGTGAGCTTGCCGACAGAATCGAGGAGGGCTTGTGCGTTCGTTCCTCCCAATGTGCTGTTGAGGACGACGGGCCACACCAGCAAGGATGCGCGTTGATCCTCGGAACCTTCGGTCGCTAACCCTTTCTCCCTCCGGACATCTCATCCGACCGCCGTCGCAATGTTTTGATCAAGGGGTACAGGATGGCAAGGATCGGACCTGCCACGATCATGCCAAAGGAGACCAAGGGACGGAGTGATGGGTTAACCGATTCGAGGAACTCTCCGTAGTAGAACACGGATATGAAGATCATCCAGATCGGAACCAGCCAGTACAGCCGGAACAGGACTCGGGCGATCTCCCTAAACGAGACCTTCGGGCGGATCCCAAGCTTCAGGTTCCAACAGAACTTGCAGAGCCCCTCCTTGGCGCACTCGAAGCACAGTATCTTCTTGCAGTTTGCGCAGAAGTCTGAGTGGTTGGGGCATGCAAACCTGCTGCACGACACACACCTTCTTCCTATGGCGAAGTCACAACCCTCAACGAAACATATGGGCCAGTTCGAACTCTTCCTGATCGTCCTGCGTCTAGCATCTCTCGCTTGACGGTTGACGAGGCTGACAACCGTGTTCGAGTCGACGGACAGAGCTCCACCGGTTATGGGTGATACTGCAATGACCGTGAACCCAACGTTTAGGATGTCCCTGCGATCTCCAAGCCTCAAGGCTGCTCCGGCAAACAGCTCCTTGGCGTAGGGCGTGATCTCTCGGCACACCGCATCGGACATGTCCACGATAGGCTCTAAAATCAGTCGTCCTGCAGAAACAGGGGCGGCAGCATTATCGGTATCTTTCTTGACGACCCTCTTGCATGCGCATTCTATGCAGAGATGGTTCTTGAAGCAGTCGGGGCACACCCACTTGCCGCATATGCAGCAGGATAGCCAGACCTGTCGGCTTCGACAGATCGGACACACAACGCACTCGGGGCAGGCCTGTATCGGGTGCCTTATGGGGAAGCACCCATCGCACATGACCCTCCCACAGATGCCACAGACCTCTCCGCCAAACTCCATTCCGCAGAAGTCGCAAAGCTTGATTTTGGGAATCGCAGGGCCAAAGCCTGGTTGCCCCCCAATACCCGACGTATCGAGTTTTGTCAGTCCTCTCATCAACGGGAGACTCCTTGTCCGGCCAGGAACGGTCTGGTAGAACAGGAAGATCAGAATCAGGAAGGGCGAGAGGAGCATCGGTCCGAGTGAGTCTGTGGTGAAGACGCGCAGCATGTAGAGGACGCCCAAGCTATACAGCAGCAGACAAGCCGCGGGTACGACAGTGAGACTGAACAGCAGTATCTGGGCAACGGACAGCCCAACTGCCCGATGCAACTGGCTTTCGTTGGCCGTGTTTACCCCCCGCGGTAGCGCATGTGCGAATGCTCGTTCACCGTGAAGCGTACGTCTTCTAGACTGGGTGCGGTCACCTGGAAGCTGGTATCAAAGATCCTGACCTGCTCCGATTGGCTGAAGGTCCGTCCGCAAAGCCTTTCGGCGATTCGCGACTCAAGGTGACCAAACAGGGCAGCTGTGAAGAAGGAAAGGGGTTCAAGCTCAACATTGGGAGCGACGGGCGCTGAGGCGTCTTGGAGGATTCCATCCCTGATAGTCATGATCCTATCGCAGAGCTCGGTCACCTCTGGATCATGGGTTGCGAACAGGAAGGTTGCTCTCCTCGTTTCCCTCTCTTTGGCCATCAAGTCAACGATCTTCCTCGCGGTGCCTGAGTCAAGATTCGCGGTGGGCTCGTCCGCAAGGACCAGAGCCGGATTGAGGACTAATGCGCGGGCAAGTGCCACCCTCTGCTGTTCGCCCATGGACAGCTCAGAAGGTAGGTGGTCAACCCGGTCCAACAGCTCCACCTCCTCCAACAACTTCAAGGCCCGTTCCTTCCTTTCCCCGGAGCGTACACCCATCATCTCCATGGGCAGCTCCACATTCTCCCTGGCCGTCAGATACCTGATCAGGTTGACCTCCTGTGGAACCAGTCCTATGTACTCTTGGAGGATCAGCTTTCTGATTGAGAGTTCGCCGAGGTTCAGGTCCAGCCCCTTGAAGAGAACCTTGCCGCTGGTTGGGTGGATGAGGCCTGCCATTAGGTGCAGCAACGTGGACTTGCCCGAGCCCGAGGGACCGACGATGGCGCAGAACTCGGCCTGCTGAAGTGCAAGGGACACGCTCTTCAACGCATCGACTCGGCCCCCCGGTGCAGGATAGCTCTTTGAGACATTCTGGAATTCAGCCAACGGAGCACCTTTCCTGAATCGAAGAAGAGTCCTCCACTCCGTTGAACCGAAGGACTCCAAGGGTCTGTCTGGGGATCTCTCTTGCGGGTTTCCTTTCCTTGCACAGTCGGCACTTGGGCCGTCTAGTTCCCGGGCGCTGCCCGTTTTTCCCTGGTCAAGGTGTCCCGTAGTCAAATCCCCCTGCGTTCCCCTCCGGAGACAGCAGGAGTCGATCTAGCGCCATGTGACGAGCCGTGCAGCGGCCTTCCATGGGTAGCTCCTCTGGTGAGCAAGCCACGCACACAGGGCCGTAAGTGAGATGCCCGAGTAGAGGGCCGCCAGCGGGTCCTCGGTCAAGAGGTAGAGGAACAGCATCTGCGGAGAGGCCACTCCGAAGATCCCCACGCCGCACCAGATGGACTCCAGGAGTAGCCGAGCCTGGGACGCACTTGCCGCTTCAGCACACTTCCTGCAGGCATCCTGGCCCGAACATTGTTTGCAGTACCTTCTTCCGCAGGCTGAGCAGCGTTCGATCTCTTCCCAGGGGAAACGGTCTCCGCAGATCGAGCACCTTGGCTTTGAGATCGCCAAGCCAAGCAGCTCGTCCAAGACGGAATCGGCACCCTGAGGCACCTTCATGCCACGGTGCGAGATCAGAAACTCCAGCACCGATCTCTCGAACTTGGTTCGCCTCATCTCCCTTGCGATGGCCCGGGCGATTATCAGCTCAAGGCCGGGTGGGAGAGTCGGTCTCATCGGGTCCTTGTTCAAACCACAACCCCCAAACTTGCTATCCTCCTTTCCCAAGCTCTTCGTCCAGTTCCTGCTCGATCTTCTCGATCATCGAAGGGATCTTCGACCGACTGGCCTGCAGAATAGACTCTCGCGAGACGCCAGGGTAGCGCTCAAGGATTCCCCTTTCGCTCAAGCCCTTGAAGACGAGCTGGGCGATCCTGTCCTCGGTTAGGATGGGGCTACTCAGCTCTTTGAGCTTCGTAGCGCCCTCATCGGTTATCGTGTAGTACCTGTGGCGTCCGAAGGGCCTCCTCTCAACGTAGCCCTGCGCCACCAGATCCGCCAAGGTCCGGCTCAACGTGGCCCTGTTCATGCCAAGCTCAGACAGGAGGGCGGAGAAGCTCAGCTCGGGCCTCTCACGCAAAGCGTCAAGTATGTGCAGGCCGAAAGACCTCCCAAGTATGGTTGCATCGGATGTAGACATCGTAACCACCAGGAAACTAGATTGCCCTTCGTCTCAAGCCTCTCTTAACAGATCTCTCTCGGGCGCTGCGCCCGAGGGACGTTTCCGTCGCTCACGCCCTGCCCAAACATTTATTATATCTGAGATACTTAAATGTTACTCGTCCTATTCCCGAGTGGTTCCCGTCGGGACCGAGGACATAGCATGCGGCAGTCTGGTCTCCGTTTCGTTGAGCCCAGATTGAGCCGTATGGTTAAGAGCCTCAAGTAAGTCTGTGAAACGATCGCTACTAGGGTGGGACCCTAGGGGAGGATGAAGCGTGAATGGAATCCGCAAAGCCTTCCGCCCGGACTGTCGGCAAGTACAGATCCCTCTCATCTGTCGGGAGGGACTTACTCCCCCAGGCCCAGAAGATGCACGAAAAGGGCATACCTTGGGATATGGTTGCAGTGCAATTCGGTGTCTCGGCGAGCGTGCTCTACATCTGGCGAAAGCTAGGAAGGTGACCATCATGGTTGCTGGCCGATTTGCCTGTGTTGGGGTGATGGGATCCATGTTGTTGGCCGATTTGGCTTCTTCCCGGTTGAGTGGGTTGGGCAAGCGACCTGACGGGGCGCAAGGGAGATGAGCGTGATGGACAAATCCGGTAGAATGGGACTCTTACTGTTGGTTGTCCCAGTACTCTGTGCATGTGTACAAAACGGGTCTGGTGCGACCCTTCTAGTCGAGCCGACGAAAACAGTTGGACTGGGCAGCCTGTCGACTCTTGGTGTTTGCCCAACGGACGACCTTATCATGACCGGATCCGGGGAGGGTTTGCAGCTGTGGACAATGGAGGGAAAGCTTGTCTCGAAGCCAATAACTGGGACCAGGGCTAATGCCTTCTGGTCCCACGACGGCGCCAAGATCTTGGCCGGGCTGGAGAACGGCTCATGCGTGATTCTTGACAAGACAGGCAGAGCAGTGTCCTCGCTGCGGTCCTCAGGGTGGCCAGCTTGGGTCGGTGATGAAGCAGTTGTCATCGGCCAGATCGGCGATAAACACGTATTCCTGGACCTTGTGAATGGAAGTCTGCTCGGGGAGCTGGATGCGCCTAGCAACGTCCTTGGCAGTGCTTTCTCCCATTGGTCGAATCTAGTTGCCATCACGTATGGGGGTGTGGGGTACGTCTACGTTTCCAGCCTTTCCAACTGGTCAACTGTTTCAAAGATCCCGGTGAACAGTCCTGCGCTCAGCATGGCTTGGAGCAACGATGACGCCGTGCTGGCCTATGCTCCCTCAGGCCAAGGAACACTTTGTCTCTGGGATGCCTCAGCCAGGAAGACCGTGCAGGTGAAGACGGCGCCCAGGAGCCTTGCCGGCATGGCTTGGTCGCCTGATGACTCCCTCCTGGCAGTATCATCCTGGGACTGGGTGCGGATCTACAACGGCTCAACCTTGGAGTTGGTATTGTCGCTGGGACCAACCGATTTCGATACTGTCTCGGTTTCGTGGACTGTTGACGGATCCAGGATCGTCACAGGATCAATGGGTGGCAGTGTCCGGGTCTGGGATATCTCGCCCACGCCCACAATCCTTGCCAAAGACATAGGCATGTCAGGCCTAACCCGGTTGAGGTGCTCATCCACCGGTCTGGTATCGATCGGTCTGGAGAGCGGCGAGGTGGTGGGTCTCTCCGGCCCCGACCTGGACAGGGTTGTCTTCACAGCTGGAATGCCCGGGGGGTCGGCTGTCTCAGCGCTCGACTGGAAAGATGACTCCGCCCTCTTGGCCGCTGGATCGACCGCGGGGATGATTGCCATCCTGACGGGCGAGGGAAGCACTTTGAAGAGTTGGACGGGTCATGCCGGACGGGTGAACGACCTGGAATGGAGGCCTGATGGAGAGATCCTGGCCACACTCGGTATCGATGGACAGATGTGTTTCTGGGACTCGGCCGGGAGCCTGGTGGGCAGGGTCGCAAGCGAGTCGCAGCTCTCGAAGGGGCCTTCCAGCCTGGCCTGGTCGGGGAATGGGACGATGATTGCCGTTGGGTATGGGGAGGGGAATGTGAGAGTGTGGAGCTATCCAGCCCTTGAGTTGCAGTCGGTTCCGGCAAGGCGCGGGCTCTTCACTTCCCTTTTCTGGAATCCGACGGCCGAGAACGGGTTGGACCTTCTTGTGGGAGCAGGCTCCTCCGACGGTGTGATCGATGCCTGGGAGGTCTGGGGGAGAGCTGGCTACTATGAGAAGCTGTCTGGTCACAGATCCATGGTGACGGATCTGTCCTGGTCGCCTGTCGGCTCGGTCTTGGCGTCTTGCTCGATAGACGGTGATGTCAGGCTGTGGAGCATGCTGGTGAGCGATCTGGTGGGGGTCAAATCCGCGGCAGGATTGGTGGAGATCCTTCGTGCAGGGTCAGAGGTGGTCTCAGTTGATATCTGCCCTGATGGGCGCATCTATGCAGCATGCAGGGGCGGGGAAATCTATGGTTGGCTGCCCGGGGATCGGCTTGTCTGGAGCATGGCCAACCACACCACCAGGATTGAGGATCTGTCTTGGTCGCCGGACTCTACCCGAATCGTCTACAACCTGGCCTACCAGGAATTGGCGATCTACGACCTGGGCTCGGACCAGGTCACCAAGTGCACCCTTGAGAGGAGCAATGCCTTCGGGGACAAGACGATGGCTCTGGCCTGGTCGTCGGACGGCACGAGGATCGCGGCAGGCGGTGGCCTGGGTTACATTCAGGTTCTAGACCCTGTCGGCCGGCCGCTGTTTGATTGCGCCCACTCAGGTGGGGTGTTCTGTCTGGCCTGGTCTCCGGATTCGGATCTGCTGGCTGCAGCGGGGGAGAGCCGGGAGGTCAGGATCTGGGATGGACATACAGGCAGCCTCGTAGCGGTTCTGCCCGGCCACACGGGCATCGTGGTTGCGCTATCGTGGTCGTCTGATGGCAAATGGTTGGTGTCTGGTTCGTACGATGGTTGCGTCAAGGTATGGGATATGACCTCCGGTACGCTCTCAAACAGCTTCAAGCTGGGTGATAGCGTGCTTGCGGCTTCGATCAATCCGGACACCGGGTTGGTTGCGGCGGTTGTGTACGGGGCTGAGGTGGGCATCAGGTGTCTCGTCATCGATGTGAAGGGCAGTGTCATCTGGACGCAGGACGTTGCAGCGGCGAGCGGCAACATTGCTTGGTCGCCAGACGGTAGGTATCTGGTGGTCCCCACGCTGCAGGGCAAGATCGTTTACAGCAGGTGGGGCTATGGGTTGTGTAATCTCAGTCAGCCAACTTGGGTTGACAGGGTTCAGTGCTCGCCGGATGGGAGGTACATAGCCTCTGGTGGGTACGACGGCGTACTCAGGATATATGATGCAGAGCCCATTGCACACATCCCTGAAAGTCTCGCCGCGTGTCTGGTTGTAGTCCTCCTCGCGGACCTGGTGTTTGGTTCTGGTTGGGCGGGAAGAAGGAATCGGGTCTCTGGCAGGGACCGGTCGAACGCCGGAGCATTGGAGGGACAAGTGGGTTGGGACTCCATCCGTAGTGGATCTCCCTGACAACGGGTCTAGGACGTTTCGATAGGCATCTCTGCATAGAATGTGCATGCAAGAGGGTGTCCGAGAACGCGACGGGCGGAATGGTGTCCCGCTCTGGGCCGTTCACCCGTACCTCATTTGCCTGGCTTCCCATGGACAGGTTGGTGATGATCTTGCCGGGGGCCCGCTTCGTCTTCTGGAGAAACAGAAGTACCCCGTCGGTGTTTTGGGGGGTGCGTGGCCGTGCTCCACGCCGTTTGGGCTCTACCGCATCCGCTTGTTCTGCTCCTTCTAGGGAGGAAGGCTGGGGGTTTCGTTGTACGCGCCGCACTGCGGGCAGACGATGACAACGTCTGAGAGGTACACGCCCTCCACCAGAATGGCGCGGCACTTGGGATTCCCGCATCCAAAGATCAGGTTGCCGGGTCCGGTCAGTACCGGCTGGGATCCCTTCCTCAGCAGCAGCATGTTCCTTGTCCCGAGCTTGGGTTTCCTGATCACCTTCAAGGTGACACGATCATGGGCCAATCACATCGCCCCTCTCTCTATATCTCCGTTGGTCTTAACCTTTTCGAGAGCTGGGATCGGGCTGCATCGGAGAAGGTCCATTCGAGGAGATAGCGAAGAACCTAGGCCATGTAGACATCTCAGAAGCTGAGCGGGGATCCAAAATGGATTGCAGCGTACATGCTGATACACTTTTATTTGTACACCTGTGATTGTACACCATGGCTGCATCGGAATGGGAAACCAGGATCCTGGAGAAAGGAAGGCTCACCGTACCCCGCGACCTGAGGGCACGGCTGGACCTGAAGAAGGGGGACAAGGTGAGATTCCATCTGCAGGAAGGTAAGATTCGGCTGATCGTGCCTAGGCTCGAGGAGGATCTAGTGGAGAGAACCAGGGGAGTCCTCAAAGGGGTGGAGCCGGAACTCACCGTCGAAGAGCTGGAGGATGCCCTGCTGAAGGCCGTTGCGTCAAAGGCCAAGACCAAAGAGGAGACCTGATTGACGGTTCATCTTGTGGACTCGAACGTATTCTATTATCACCTGCTCCAAGACAAGCAGCATGGGTCGAGGGCCGCCAGCATCATACGCCGGATAAGAGATGGCGAGGAAGCATCGACGTCCGTCATCGTCTTGTCTGAGCTTACAAGCCTCTTCGAATTCAGGATTGCTCAGGCCCGCAGAAGCCAGGAACTCCCCCAGGCCAAGAGAACCTATGTCATCCAATGCTTCGAGAAATCGATTTCCCTTCTCCATGACCTGTTAATCAGCCTGGCCCATCTCAAGAAGCTCGGCTGTGGGTGGGATGAGACTGCCAAAGCTTTCACGTTCAGGCCGATGTACGAAATGGACTTCAACGACGCGCTGAATCTTGCGATCATGGAGAGACATGGAATCTCGAACATCTACTCATTTGACAGGTGCTTCGACAGGGTACCATGGGTGACAAGGGACGATAGATAGTTTCCGGTCCCTCCGTTCCCCGATCGCAGGATAGACTTCTGCAAGAAGGCAGGAATGGAAAGCCTTTAGATGCCGAAAGGGGTTCTACTGCATGATGAAGGACCAGCTTCAGGCAACGTTCCAGAAACTGAAATCGATCGGCTCGAAGCTCAACACGGACCCGGCAATCCTGGATAGGGCGGCTGACCTCGTGGTGGCCTACCTGCGTGCCGAGCCAGAATGGATCCCGCCAACGCCGGTCATGGCGGCCGCGGCCCTTTACATGTCCACCGTCATGTGGGGCAGGCCAATAGCACAGGAAGACGCTGCAAAGGCCACCGGGGTGAGCGCGAGCACGGTGAACAGGGGCTATAAGAGGATGGCGAAGGTCCTGTTCCCGTATTCGGGACAGTGCTGTCAACGGAAACGCGGAGACGACGAGCGCAAGAGCTGACCGGTTGATGGTGCCGGGGGACGGTCAGGCTAGGGTTACTTCTTCCATCGTTTGAGCTTCGGCAGGACTGTCCTTGCCGTCGCCCTTGCCTGCTCCTCGGTCATGCCCATCGCGCCTGACATCGAGGCAAGCCGCTCTATCATCTGGTCGAGGGTGCCCTGGAAGGTGAATCTGCCTCGTTGGTAGCAGAAGGTGCAGTAGTCCCTGCTCTTGCTCCCATCGGCGTTCGTTCCGAAATCCCCGGGCTTTGCCATTGGCATCGAGCAGCTCTGGCAGATCGGCACATTTGGAGCCATACGTCCACCTCGGCACAGCCGACGAAGTCGCGGGTTCATAATGGTTGCCACTTGGTCAATGGGCCGAGGCGGGAATGCCTGACGGGGACTCCCCGTTCCCGCTTCCGGGGTGAATCACAAGAGCGATCTGTTGACCAAATTGACGGGCACCTCCCCGCGGATGATCTGGGCCGCATCATGGACTTCGAGGTAGCCGCCCGCCTCCTCGATGATCCTTCGCTCCTCGTAGGCGTGGGGCAGCGGCCTGTCGGTGATGACGACCTTCCTCTTCAAGGCTGACACCGGCAAGGCAGGGATGGCCGCGAATTCCGTCTTTTCGTCCAACTGAGCGGAGGGATCCAGGGCTGCAGATGGGCCTAACCCGCGTCGGAATAGGTCCTGGTGTGGGCGACCTCGCGGTAGAGCTTTCTCCTCACCATCAGCGACCAGACCGCGATCATAGCCAAGGTCATCGTTGAGGTGACGGCGAGCCACTCTATGACGAAAACCCAGAACAGGGCCTTATCCCTCAGCGCCATGCACGCGCTCTCTATCTCGCCGGCGAGGTCCATGGCCTCGGTGAGCTTGGCGTCGCAGGATTCGAAGTCGTGATCCAGGTAGAGCTCGCCCGCCTCCCTGTTGAGCTCCAGCATCCTGGCCAACTCCTGCTCCACATTCCTGGTGTTCGCTCCGTACATGTCCACGAACTCAATCAGGCTCTGGGTCGCGGTAGCTCGCACGCGGATTGTGGTGAACGAGATGCGCAGGTTCCGGACCCACAGCGGATCATCCGTCAGGTCCCATCCCGAGCTAAGCCAGACGATGCCGGTGAAGATGTCCAAGGCGAAGCGTTCCTTCCCATCGAACGAAAGCCACATGGGCCCACCGAACTGGTTGGCGGTGGTCCAAACCAGGCCCTTGCCCGGTCCGTAGCGCCAGGAGATGAACAGCGGGTACCGCCCGAAACGGCCGGTCACGCAATAGGCCCACACAGTTGCGCCCTCCTTCGGATACGTGGGCCGTGATCCGCCGAACGGCCTAACGCTCTCTATCCCAAGCGGGACGTAGGCCGTCAGAAGGGGCGGCAGGTTGGGATCGTCCTTGACGACCTGCAGGTCGTAGTTCTCGTCGCCGGGGTGGCCGGCTGCTATGTTGGCCCAGTGGTCGTAGGGAAAGCACTTGCTCAGCTCGGTCTCCAGCCATGGCCCATAGATGTCGTAATACTGGCTTTCCATGAAGCACATGCCTCCCTTCCCGTAATCGGCAATGGCTGAGCGCATCTGTTCCAGGGATGTGACGGAGAAGAATAAGACGGTGGCCTGGTCGATGAGGATGAAGTCGTATTCCAGCATGGCCTCCATGTTGCGGGGTATGTAGAGACGGATCATGCGCTTCACGTCTCCAACATCTAGGCCGGTGTACGCGGTCCTGGCGACAACCAGGGTGCAATCGAGTGAGGGCTCCGCTGCGCAGAAACCCTTGATGGGGGAGGAGCCCAAGTCAATCTCCCCCATGGCCAATACGTGCATGATGCGGGACTGGGCCGCAAGGCAGGGGTCAGCCTGGGCCGCGAGCGTTGCGACCAGAATGCCTAGGAATGGGCCCGTCAGAGATCGTTTTCGCATCCTTGATGAGTTGGGGCAACCGGGATATAATGATTTGCTGGGGTTCAACCTTCGCTCTTCAAGCCTGTGGGCCGGGAGCATTCGGGGTGGCGTAGCAAGGTCACGACCCCAGGAGGAGCATTCTTGCATCGATTTGAACTGGCTTGACACGGGGATCCCCGTTGGCGGTCACGTGGCAACCAGGGTCGGCTTCTGCGAGGCTGAGCTGCCGATGCCAAGTTCCCACGCCTGAGCGACCAAGGCAGGCTTCCTCACCCATGATGGCTCGTCAGAGTGCTGACCGACCTACCGTGGATATAGCAGGTTTCATGTTTGCGAGGGGTTGGTGTGGTACTCATTGTCTGGGCGTGACGGCCTAGGGAAGAAGGATCGCAGTATGGTTTCACGGTCGGGAACGCCTCGCTCCACAAGATCGCGGAAGAGAGAGGAATCATCATACCCGACCTCGTGCTTGACGAGGTTGAAGCCAGACCGGTTGACCTGAAGAACCGCAAAGCGGGCCTTTGGCTCTGAGTGACACCCCACCGAGCCAGGGTTCAGATACCTTGCCCTGCCTTCCAGATCCACAACGCGGTGGGTGTGCCCGTAGAAGATGACGTCGGAATCGAAGGCTGCAAACATCCTATCCAGATCACGGGGCGTTGGCTCCTTGACTACGGGGGCAAAGTCCGCACCCGAGTCGTCCAAGCCATAATGGGTGAATGCCACGCGGAGGCCTTCGAACTGCTCCTGGATCACATAAGGCCAGTGGGCCAGAACATCTCGGAGTGAGGGGTCGATTTTGGAATGCACCCAGCGATGGTGCTCCACCTCGGCATGCGGTACCCCGGGCGGAAGAGGGTCCGGAATGCCGAAGACGAACCAGGCCTCGTGGTTGCCCATCAGCAGGTGCATCTTTGGTGTGGCCATGAGTAGGTTCAGGCACTCCGAGGGGTGTGGGCCTATGCCGATGGAGTCTCCAAGGTGGTAGATGGCATCGCACTTCTCTTCCCGGAGCTTGGACAAGGCTGCCTGTAGGGCAGGGAGATTGGCATGGACATCGGCCAGAACGGCCACCTTGAGCGGCAACGAGATCCGTCACCCTGTTGGGAGCCTAATAGTGTTCTCCCTCCTCAGACCACTCGATTAACACCGCTGTCAAAAAGTCAGAGCTACTCATCCAACCCAGGACATACGGCGGGCCACTTCCCCTATGCGTGGTTCAGCTCGATGACCAGATTGCATGTCCCGCCCCCGATGGTATGTCTGGTCTCGTAGGAGTGCCTGGCACTAGGCAGTATGGTCTCAATCACGCCATCTTCGTAGCGCCCCATTGTGATGCACATCTCCGGGATCCATCCGCCGGTTCTGCGACCCCACCGACAGTCGTTGATCTCTATGGCCACCTCGTGCTCATTCTTCTGGGTGATCCTGCTCTTGATCCCGAAGATCCGGTGCATCAGCATCACTGCATACGCACAGCCCTCGAGATCCCTGGTCATGCCCAGGGACTCAACGATTCCCGTCGCCTGCTCCCCTCCCATGTCATACATCACCTGGCCAAGCAGTTCCGTGCCCTCCGGCCCATACCGCTGCCGGAGCTTTCTGTGAAGATCTGCGTGGATCCTTCCTATACCGCTCACAGACTTCCTCCATCTCGTCCGACATGGAATCAGGTCTAGGTCGATGAGCTTCTTCAAGAGATAGGACTTCAGGTGCAAAGATTCTCCCCTCGGATGTCTGGCATATGGGGCCTTTGACAAGAAATGCTTTCCGGATGCATCCTAGGACACAACTCGCCTTCCCGCAGTCCATACAGTACCGTACACGTTCCACAAGCAGTGCGCCAGATTTTTCTGTGCGATCTGACCGTCACATTCATTACGGGCTAGGAATCCGCGCCCTCTGGCCTGTTTATGTCAATCCCGCGGCAGCAGATGGCCATCAGGGCAGCGTTCCCGGTCATCCTGTTCCTCACGGTCTGGGGGGTTTCCTGCCGCGTAGGCCCAGGGGGCCGGGTGCGCGTGTTCTGCTTCGGCGATGTCATCGAGCAATACGGCACCTTCAACAGCTATGCCGTGATCCAGATCGATCCGGCCATAGCCGCAACTCTAGTCCCGACCCGCCCTGGATACCTAGCGGGGAAGGAAGAGGCCAAGCGCAACCTCCGGATCTACATGCCGAGGTCATACGCTCGTTTTGTCGAGAGATACGATATGGTACTCTCAAGCGATGCTGACAGTACGGTGTTCGAGATCGGGTGGATGGAGTGGATGGCGAAGGCGGTCAAGGAAGAGGGGCTGGGGGTGGAGTGGCTTGGCAGCATCGGGAGATCCCAGACCCAGCAGCAGTTGGACTGGTCTTGGACCCCGGTGGCTGACGTCCTACCGGCCTACACCTCGCCGGAGTTCTACGAGTACGGAGTCTTCAGGGTGAAGATCAGAGACCATGAGGAGGAACTGATGATGGCACTTCCCTGGGAGGACTCCCCGCCCCTTGCCAACCTGGATATGCAGATACCCAAGGCTGGCAGCAAGGTGTTTGCCATAGTCGATCACCCAGATGACTGGCCGCTGATCACCTACTGGGAGGTTGGTTCCGGGTCAGCGCTCTGTTTTGCGAGCAAGTTCCCAAACGGCGTGATGCCTTGGTCAAATGACTGGCCCCTCTTCCAGCAGGCGATGGTTTACATCACCTACCGGATCTCGGGCAGGAAGCTGCCTTCGGATCACCTTCTGTTCCAGGGCCTGATGTCCTCGTTCTTCGAGTACGAAGGCGGCGAGTCGGTGGTCCTGTCCGTCATATCGTTTGTAGAGGAATTCGGAGGCAATGCATTTCCGCTGTATCAGAGGCTGGACCGCGTTGCCGAGATCAAGTCCAAGTCAGATGAGGAGTTCCTGTCGGAGAACTACGAAGATTCCTTGGAATACGTTCGGGAGGCAATCTCACTGCAGCGGGCGGTCATCATCCGGGCTATGGAGGCAAAGGACAGGGCGCTGTTCTGGATCTACGCCATCGAATGGTCCGCGTTCACGGGGACCTTCCTGGTCTCAGGCTTTGTCCTGTGGAACCTGATGGTGAGGAGGAGGCTCCATGCGGCGGTCGGGGTTTCAAGGGACGGACTTGGTTTGAGGAGACGTGAAATCTGACCCTGCGGGTGGAACTTCCTTGGATACCGACGACCTCGGAACAGCGGCCATTCGACCAAAGGGAAGCTTCCCGGTTGGCCAGAGGGGAACCTGGGAGATCACCTACACGGCGGGCAGGTACGGGATGGATGACGGAGGATCGTTCCTGATCGTCCAGCGTGACATGACCGATGGAGGCCGTCTCCAATGCGACTCGCCGCGCGAGGAGGGCTTCGTCTCTGCCTCAACCAACGGAGGGGCCCTGGTCGATGTGAGCTACCACGCTTGGGGATGGGTAAGGCCCTGGCGCGGGGCATTGCGGGTTAGAGTCTACGATGGATCATTGCGCCCTGGGGATCGGGTCACCGTCAGGCTCGGAGATGTGTCAATGGGCTCGGCCGGCTGGGATCTGCAGACCTTTCCCGAGACAGTCCATGAATTCAGGGTGCTGGTTGACCCTTTCGGCACCGGCCTGTACCGGGCGATATCGACGCACCCCTCCATCCGGATAGTCCCCTCGAATCCGGCGTCCCTGGACGCGGTGTTGCCCTCAAGAGCCGCGCCCGGGGAGGGCGTTCCCCTCTGGATCCGTGTGCTGGATCGGTGGGGAAACCCCGTGGACGCATACCAAGGGGGTGTCCACGTCACCTGTGAGCCCTCAGTTCAACGTCTGCCCCACAGATTTCGGGCCATGCATGGCGTGAGCATGGTCGGCCCCATCCGCTTTCC
>Ga0172366_10000356_pt1 | contig 31952 bp, 28 predicted proteins | sample LakKivSesite69cm_FD_114533 | JGI IMG/M metagenome (GOLD analysis project Ga0172366, IMG submission 114533) | Sediment microbial communities from Lake Kivu, Rwanda - Sediment site 69cm | ecosystem: Environmental > Aquatic > Freshwater > Lake > Sediment | place: Rwanda: Western Province, Lake...
AGCAATTGTCGAAGGTTATGCCTAGGCGTCGGAATTCATGGTTTCCTGATCACCCACCCCACTTGCCAGACCATGAGGACCTTGGTAGGTCTTTCGAGCGGGAAACGGAACAACTTTAGGCGGCAAGCGTCATGCGTGGGAGGTGGTTCCAGTGGGTCGATCGTCAAACGCCCTCGGGAAGTCGTCGCAGCGACATGACTGGGGGATGCTGAAGGTCAGGCGGTTGGCAATAGTCACCGGCCGAGGTGCAAGCCCCCCGGAACTCAAGGCCGCCGAGATGCTCAGGGATCGAATCCGGAAGAGAACTTCGGTCAAGATCACCATTGCCGAAGAGGGACCGGGCGCATCTGGGGCGATCTCCGGATCGGGACTCGTCGTGGTCGTAGGTTGCCTGGAAACAGACGAGATCGCAAGGGCTCTACTGAAGAAGTTCAGCGCCAGGCTTCCGACGCTTCCCAACTCGGACCGGTGCCACCCGGAGGGCTTCGCAGTCGCTTCTGGCATCGTCGAGGGGAGGCCACACATGATCATCGCCGGCGCTGACCCAAGGGCGACGATATACGGGGTTGGGTGGGTCCTGAGGGCCATCACCTACCGTCCAGGATTCATAGAGGTCCCGAAGCTGGATGTGCAGGATAAGCCGGCCTTCTGGCTCCGTGGAGGCAATCCCAGCGGGCCGGGCAGCCGAGCAAGGCAATACGGGAAGCTTCGGCCGCAGACCGCGGAGGAACACATGGAGGTGATGGAGGACCTGATGCTCCTGGGCACCAACGTCTTCGGCGGGGATCCCGCGCTGGTGCGCTCATACGGGATGATGACGACGTTCGGCCGAACTGCAAATGAGATGCGCGCGGGCCCGGGCGGCGCGACCGAGTTCCCCAAGGAGTGGGGTGCCGACGGGGGAATTTCCCGCAAGTACGCCTGTCCCTCCGTGCCCGAGGCCAGGGAGGCCCTTTTGGAGTCCTTCGATGAAATGTTCCGCAGCGCGCCAAGTCGCGACTTCTTCACAACTAACTCCGGGGATGAGGGTGGCTGTCGCTGCGAAAGGTGCACGCCCTGGGGAGGGACCTACATCAGGCTCGTCCATGAGATCGCGGGCATCCTCCACAAGTACCATCCGGACTGCAAGGTCTTGGCGACCAACCAGGACCTGACCAACGAGGGCAATCAGGCCATATTCCAGTACCTGAACGCCCAGGACTCAAGCTGGCTGTATGCCATCCGGTACGGGCCCGGCGCGGACGAGATGCAGACCTACATCAGGGGTCCCGTCAACCCGAAGTGGTTTGAGTACGAGGGGTTTGGCCCGCTGGGCAATTACCTGAAGTACATGCACCACGAGCTACCTCGGACGACGCAAATCGCGCTGTACTCCGACATCACGCACTGGATGCAGGCCCAATACGCGGTTCCCCGCCCCGATGTGGCTCTCGCAGCGGTGCACGGGCGACGGTCCTGGAACGCCCGGCCCCGCGCCCTCCATAGGGTAGCGCGGGAGACTCTCCACTACGCGATCGGTGACATGCACTACAGCGAGGGGATGCATGATGACTTCAACAAGTGGTTCTGGTACCGGATGCTGTGGAATCCCCACCAATCGGCCCAGGATATTACCAGGGAGTACTGCCGCTACTGGTTCGGGCCCGCCGCGCAGGATGACATGGCCGCGGCGATATTCCTCATGGAAGAGACCCTTGAGAAGCGCGTCCTGGGCAACCGTGGCATCCCGAAGGCCGTTCAGCTCCTGCACCGGGCACGGGCCAAGATCCCGGCCAACCTTATGAGGGCGGACTACCGCTGGAGGATAATCGCCCAGAAGGCCCTTTTGGATCTGTACATCCAGCTCAAGCTGGAGGGGGGCCGGGAGATCAAGGCAAAGGCATCCCGATGCCTGGCAAGGGCATGCCGATCGCAAAGCCCGTCGCAGGACGTCAAGGAGGCTGTCCGGGTCCTGAGGCGACCCATCGAGACTGCACGCATGAAGCGGATCAAGAGGGAAGCCATCAAGCTAGGCGAGGAATCCAACAAGGTCATCGGCTACCGGGATCCAGCCTGGTTCATCGTGGACGGGTTTGATCTCACCGAGGTCGGCTGGTGGGTGAAGGTGCTTCAAGAGGCTTTGGCCATGGGCCAGGGTGCTAGGATCAGAAACGCCGCCGCGATGGTGCTACACTATGAGGACCCGGGGGAAGGGGGGTTCTACGACAGCCTAGGATGGCCATCGGAATCGGCGCATCTTGTCCATGGCGAGAGTCTGTGGGGTTTCCTCCCATTCCAGGGCCCGGCCATGCTGTCCCACTACAGCCTCGCCTACTCCTGGGGGAGGAAGGGTGAGGGCGTGACGCTGCGCTACGACGGATTGGATCCGGGCGCAGACTACGTGGTGCGGGTATCCGTGGGCGTCCACTGGGAAGGCCGGGAAGCCATGGGCCCGGCCAAGCTGGAGCAGGGGCTTTCGGCAAACGGCCAGGTCGTGTGCGAGGCCTTCCCGGTTCCTATCAGCGAGACCGTCCTCCACGAGTTCGATCTGCCGCGGGGGATTGCGAAAAAGGGCAAACTGGAGATCGCCCTGACGGGCAGGTCAAGGCTGATGCCGGTGACGGGCCTATGCGAGATCTGGGTGATGCGAAAGGACAGGATGCCTTGGACCATCCGCCCGTAGGGCAACCGGAGCAGATGCGAGGCTGAGCCGTCTCAAGGCCAATGCGAAACTTGCACAGCGGTGACGGACCCGACGTGATATCTTTATAATCGCCTTTGCTGCTCTAGGTCGCGGAATTCCAGTCAGGCGAAAAAATGTCGGCAGATGCCTCGTTCGAAGCATCTGAGAAGGATAGGCCCGCGGGCTCGGGCGTAGGGGTGAACCCGGCCCTGAAGGAGAACATGAGGGCTGGGTGGAGAAGCCAATGGACCACCGAGAAATCCCTGCGAGACAGGGGATACGTCTGCGCCAAGTGCTCCTACTTCAAACTCGAGGCCAGCCACCCGCTGTCGAAGACCTTCCCCGACCTTGGCATCTGTGAGAGAACCGGGTACCACAGGTTCGGCTCGGCCTCCTGCAACGCGGGCAGATGGCAAGGCCGGAGCCGGCCCGATGTCTAGCCGCCGAGGACCTTTCTGGAATCTCGCCCCGACTGGGGCTGACCATTTTAAGTTGCGGTGCATCCTGCACGGCGGTGTACTTGGCACCGCACTCGCTGGACGAGTTCGGCCAATCCATGGCACGGGCCATGGCCTCGGGCAGCACGGTATTCCTGGTGTGCGATTGCGAGATCAAGTATGAGGGCAGGGCGCGGTCCCGCCTCGCCCGTGGGGAGAGGATGATAATCCTCAAGGAGGACGGCACACTGATAGTCCACCAGAAGCTCGGGCGCGAGCCCGTTAACTGGATGCCTCCGCGGTCCAGGACGGAGCTGGCAACGAAGGAGGGAACGCTCCGCCTGCTGTCCAGCAAGCAGCGGGAAAGGGAGAGGATGGAGATCACCATACACTCGGTCAAGGGCCTCCAGTGCTTCCGCCTGGAGGACTTCTCTAGGTTGGATGTCTACGGCACCGAGAAGGATTTCGTGAGGGAGCTCATCAAGGATCCCTCCCTGATCGAGAAGGGCTTCAGGCTGGCCAAGAACGAGCGCCTCACGGTCGCGGGCAGCATCGACATCACCGGGGTCGATTCCGAGGGAAGGCCGGTGGTCGTCGAGGTGAAAAGGTCGCGTGCCACGCCCCATGACGTGGTCCAGCTGAAGCGCTACGTCGATTCGCTCACGAAGAAGACCAGCCAGCCCGTCAGGGGCATATTGGTCTGCCCCTCCTCGTCAAGCAAAGCCCGGAGGCTTCTGATTCAGTACGGGCTGGAGGCAAAGAGGATAGATCCCCTGAAGCTGGAGCGGAGGCAGGGGCGAGCCGACCTGACTAGGTTCGTGACCGGCTAGGACAGGACCTCGGCCACGGCGGAGAGGAAGGACGCATTCTGCTCCTCGGTTCCCACGGTCACCCTGATGTGTTCGGAAAGCCCAAAGCTTGAACAATCCCTGACGGCGAACCCCTTGTCTAGGAGTGCCTTGGCGAACTTCGCCGCCGTGAATCCGGCGCCACCAACGGAGGCGAGCACGAAGTTCGCCTCGGACGGGGCACATCTCAGCCCGAGCTTGGCAAGCCCGTCGGCCAGGAAGCGCCTCCCCCTCCTTATCCGCTCTATCGACCTCTGCACGTAGGGCTGGTCGCCCAGGGCAGCGATGGCGGCGGCCTGCGCTACGGAGCTTGCGTTGAACGGCATTCTGACCAAGTCCAGGTACCGAACCACCCTCGGGGGCGCTATCGCGTAGCCGATCCTCAGGCCTGCCAGTCCGTAGGCCTTCGAGAAGGTCCGCACCACGGCTGCGTCCATGTCCTCTCCGATTATGCGGTTGTAGGGGGAACTGTAGCGCTCGGAGAAGTCGGCGTAGGCCTCGTCCACCACGAGGAATATGCCCCGATCCAGGGTGAAGCCGAGCAGCCGGCTCAGCTGGACCTTGGCGAGGATGGCACCGGTCGGGTTGTTGGGAGTGCAGACAAGCATCATGCGCGTTTTGCCGTCGCATGCTTTCTTCAGGCCTCGATCGTCGATGCTCAAGTCCGGAAGATCCGGGACTAGGCGACGCTCGGCTCCCAGGGCCCGCGCTATGGTGTTGTAGGTCGAGAACGTCGAATGGGTGACTAGGTTGTCGCCCTCCGATAGGTAGAGCTTGGCAAGATTCTCCAGAACCTCGTCCGAACCGTTCCCCACCACTATGCATTCGGGGGAGATGCCAAGGACTTGGGCCAGCCGCGACTTCAGAGCCCTGGCCTCCTTGTCCGGGTAGAGGTGGACTTTGTCTGCCATCCCCCGTATGGCCTCACCCACGCTGGGCGAAGGGCCGTAGGGATTCTCGTTGGAGGACAGCTTGGTGATGGGCCTGCCAGTGTCGTGGCTTGAAACGCCCGGCGCATACGGCACTATGTCGAGAATGGATTCCTTGATTCTGGCCTTTCCCATCCTGGCTACCCGAGCCGATCAAGGGGGGCTGCATGAAATATGTTAGCGCAGAGCGGATGCGGGCCGATCAGCCATCATGCCCTGAGCTTTGCGATCATGGCCACCTCGACGGGGCTGTCGTCCGGAAGTTCATTGACCCCGACCGCGACCCGCGCGTGTTGGCCTGCATCCCCGAAGGCACGCAGCAGCAGGTCGGAGGCTCCGTTCAGGACCTTGGGCTGCTGGTTGAAGCCGTCTGCGCTGTTGACGTACCCCTCGACCTTCACCATCCTCTCGATCCGGTCCAGGTCCCCGACCGCGGATTTCAGACAGGCCAGGCAGTTGATCGCGCAAATCCGAGCGGCCTCGTAGCCCTCCTGCAGCGTGAGATCCCTGCCAACCTTGCCTTTGTACGTCAGGGTCCCTCTGACCGATGCCTTCTCGCCTGACACGAAGACGAAGGGCGGTGCGATGACGGCTGGCACGTAGGCCCCCAGGGGCTTCGGCGGCTCGGGCAGTTCGACCCCAAGCTCCTTGAGCTTTTTCTCGACGATCACAGGTTCAACTCCGCCGGTGGCTCGTCGGCGCGGGGAAAATGTCTTTCGATCTGAAATCCACGATGGGAAGCGGTCGCCAGACCGTGGCCTTCTGCCGTTGGACCTGGCCTAGGGCGACATCATCGCGGCCACGCGGCTAGCCATTGCTGGGCCGAGGAGCGAAAGCGGCGGCCTAAAAAGAGAAATAAGGCAAAGCCTACACAGGACCGGCTCGGTGCATGAGATGTCTTTCAAGAAGATCCTGGTTCCCGTCGATGGGTCCAAGTCCTCCCTGCAGAGCCTTGACATGGCAGCGGCCCTGGCCAAGAAGATGGGCTCCGAGACCACGATCATCCACGTCATCCCCGAGTTCGTTGGTGTGCCCGCCGAGGGTGAGCCCAAGGCCATTGGAAATGAGGTCGTGTCCCACTTCGACCAGAAAGCGGAGTCGATCATGGCCGATGCTAGGTCGCTCTTGGCCGAGGAGGGCATTGATGTCAAGGCCGACGTTCTGAGGTACCGCGATCCAGCCGATGCCATTCTCGAGTTCGCCAAGGATGGGGAGTACGACCTCATCATCATGGGCAACGGCGAGGATGATCGGTGGGAACTGGACACCGTTGGCGGGGTGGCCGAGAGGGCTGCGAAGAGGTGGAGCGGGCCGGTGCTCATCGTCAAGAAAACGTGCGGGTTCGCCAGGATATCTGTCGTCGTGGGCAGCGGCCGGGAGGAGGCGCTGTTTGGGACGGCCGCCAATCTGGCAAAGGATTTCGGGTCGCAGTTCAAGGTCATCTCGGCCCCGGGCGATGGCAAGGCCTCGGGCGACGCCCTGCTCGACACGTACCTCCAGAAGGCCAAGGGGCTGGGGCTTGTCCCCCAAGGCGCAGCGATGCCGAAGAGGAACCTCAAGCAGCTCAACTCAATGCTCACCACCGACTTGACCCAGCTGCTGCTCGTGGAGAGGCCAGCCTCGGGGATGTTCAGCCGCATCTTCGGCGGGGGTGACTGGGCGTACAGAATCGTTGCGAGCTGTCCCTGCTCTGTGATGGTGTGCCCCTAGGGAGTGGTGTGTGGCCTTTGGCGGGCGCCATGTTGACCGTCATCGGCGTGCCAGGGTTGCCTCTGGTGAAGAAAGGGGATGACCTGGGCTCACTCATTGCCCAGGCAGCGGCCAGGTCCCACACGAGGATTCAGGATGGGGACATCCTCGTCGTGTCCGAAACCGTTGTGTCCCGTTGTGAAGGAAGCGTTGTCAGGCTGGACGATGTCGTGCCGTCCGCCTCGGCGCTCAAGTACGCCGCGATCACCGGCAAGGACCCGCGGGTGGTGGAGGTCGTGCTGCGACAGTCCCGCAGGGTCGTGCTGGCCCGGCGCGGCTATATGGTGTGTGAGACCCTCCGGGGCTTCGTGTGCGCCAACGCGGGAGTTGACGCGTCCAACAACGAGCTCGGGTACGTCTCCACGCTGCCCAGTGACCCGGACCGGTCCGCGCGGTCGATAGCTAGGGCCGTGAAAGCCCTCTGCGGAGTGGAGGTTGCCGTGATCGTATCGGATTCCGAGGGAAGGCCCTTCAGGAAGGGGGCCATCGGTGTCGCCGTGGGCGTCTCTGGGATCTCGCCAATACGCTCGTTCATCGGGACTCCCGACCTGTTCGCTAGGAAGCTTGAGACGACGCAGGTCTGCACGGCTGATATGGTGTGCAGCGCGGCAGGCCTTGTGATGGGCGAGGCGGCCGAGGCCCTCCCTGTCGTGATCGTCCGAGGAGTTCAGTTCGGGAAGGACGGCAGCATAGGGGACGTGCTCTACGAGGAGGACGCTTTCAAGGAGGAGTTTGAGGGAAGGCGCGCACCTTGATCACCCTTACGACAGATCTTGACCCGGTCTACGTGGCGCAGATGAAGGGCGCGATCCTTGAGCTGAACCCCAGCGCCAGGATCATCGACATCTCCCACGACGTGGGCTCGTTCAATGTCAGAAGGGCAGGCTTCGTCCTGATGTGTGCCGCGCGCGCCTTCCCGAGGAACGCCGTGCACGTCTGCGTGGTCGACCCGGGCGTGGGCAGCTCGAGGAGATGCCTGATCGTGGACGCCAAGTGCGGGCGGTTCGTAGGACCCGACAACGGCGTCTTCACGTTGGCCCTGGAGGGCGGGGAGCACACAAGCTACGCAATCCAACCGGATCTGTTGCAGGAGAGGACCCACCGCCCCATATCTGGTACATTCCACGGCCGGGACATCTTTGCCCCCGTTGCCGCGCTGCTTGACATGGGCGAGAGCCCCGAGCAACTGGCCAGGGAAGTTGCCGGAATCAAGACGATGGCTGTTGCCAAGCCCGCTCGGACAAAGCAGGGGGCAAAGGGGGAGGTGGCGTTCGTCGATGGCTTCGGGAATCTGGTCACCAACATCCCGGAGGGCCTACTTCAGGCACCGCCAGGGAGCCCGCTGAAGGTCTCCATCGGAGGAAAGACTTTTCCATCGATCTCCGCGTCCTGTTACGCTGACGCCGAACCCCGGCAGCTGATCGTGCTTGTCGGGAGCCAGCACACATACGAGATCAGCATCAACCAAGGCAATGCCTCGTCCGCGATCGGCGGGACGGAGGGCCAAGAAGTCCAAATTCTCCTGGGGCGCTGAAAGTTGACCACCGGCCTCTACATCGGCAGGTTCCAGCCCGTGCACAATGGGCACGTCCTGAGCATAAAGAGCATCTTGGGTCAGGTCGACGACCTCGCGATCATCGTCGGCAGCGCGTTGAACTCCTACTCGACGGAGAACCCGTTCACCGCGGGTGAGAGGATCAAGATGCTGAGGGACGCCTTCGTCGAGGCTGAGATCCCGCTGTCCAAGGTGATCGTATTGGCCGTGCCGGACACCCTTCCCCCGAACTACCATTCCATCTACGTTTCCCAGGTCGAAACATACTGCCCCCACTTCGATGTGGTTTTCACTCACAATCCCCTTGTGAAGACCCTCTTCCAGCAGGCGGGCTACGAGGTAAGGGAGCACAAGACCTTCGACCGGGACAGGTACTGCGGAACAACGATCAGGGACAGAATGGTGAAGGGCAAGGGCTGGAAGGACTTGGTCCCGCCCAGCGTGGCGAAGTACATCGAGGAGCTGGACGGCGTCCGCAGGCTGAAGCAGCTTTCGGGCTCTGACAGGCCCGATTCCTAGGGAGCTGTCGTTTTTGACCGACAAGACTTCGAAAATCAAGGTGGGTGTGATCGGCCTGGGATGGGCCGGACGAGAGCATCTGAAGAAGTACGCCGCCAACTCCCGTGCAGAGATAGTCGGGGTGGCCGACACGGTCCGCGAGACCGCCGACAGCGTGGCGGGCGTATACGGGGTGAAGGCATTCTACGATCCGCAGGAGCTTCTAGAGGTCAAGGATCTGAGGGCCGTGAGCGTCTGCACGCCTAATGCATTCCATGCGCCCCTGGCCATAGCCGCTGCAAGGAAGGGCGTCAGCGCCATGACCGAGAAGCCCATGTGCACAACCTCGGAGGAGGGCAGGAGGATGGTGGAGGCGGCGGAGAGGGCCGGGACCAAGCTGATGGTGGCGGTGTGCCGCAGGTTCGAGGCGGGCAGCGTCTACCTCAAGAAGGTGGTCGAGTCCGGCTATCTGGGGACCATCAACTACGGAAGGTGCCACTGGTTGAGGCACAACGGCAACCCCGGCAGGTGGTTCGCCCAGAAGAACCTCTCCGGCGGCGGGCCGATGCTGGACATCGGCGTACACCTGCTCGACCTGACGTGGTGGTTCATGGGCTCGCCCAAGCCGATCCACTGCCTTGCAAGGTACTTCGGATCCAAGGAGGAGAACGCGGTCGAGGACATCGCGATCGGCGCCATCACCTTCGAGACCGGTCAGATCATCCATGTGGGGGCGAGCTGGATCGCCGGCTGGAAGGGGGAGACGGCCAGCATACTGGTCGGCGACAAGGGCGGCGCCTCGAGGTACCCGCTTGAGATCTACAAGGACATCGAGGGGACGCCCACCAGCATGACGCCCGAGATAAGGGAGGTCGACAGCTTCCAGGCCGAGGTAGACCACTTCGTCGACTGCGTGATCAACGACAAGACCCCGATACCGAACGGCGTGGAGGGCTGGAACGTCGTCAAGATGTTGGAGGCCGTCTACAAGTCCTCGGACAAGAACGCCCCGGTTAGGATCACCTAGCCCGGTCACTTGACCGCAGTCTCCTCCCCGACGGCCCGGCCAAACTCGGCCATCTCCGGGCCGAGCACCGTCTCGCCATTCCTGATGTCGAGGCTGACCACGTTGCCGTGGCGCCCGAGGACCTCGTGGTGGGTGGCGACGATTATCTGGGGGATCTCGCTTGTGTCGGCTAGGACGTTGGCCAGCGCCTCCACCTCCGCCTTGCCGATGTTCTGGGTGGGCTCATCGATGATCCAGCACCCGATGTTCATCTTCATGGCCTTGGCCACGGCGAGGCGGAAGGCGATGCTCACTATCGCCTTTTGTCCTGCTGAGAGGTTGTGGGCCTCGATCCTGCCCATCGGCCCTACGAGGGAGACCTCGTAGTTATCCGACACCTCCACGCCGTGGAAATCCTCGTAGGCGTAGAGCCGGTCGAACTCGACGCGAAGGGTCTCCCTCAGGACGTTGATCAGGTTGGTCCTGATCATCTCCCTTGCGTCCTTGTACTTCTCCCTGATCTGCTCGAGCAGGTTCCTGCCTTCGCTGTAGATCGTCATCGTCCTGTTGAGCTGGGCCGCCTTCCTCTGCTCCTGGACATACTCCTTGATCCGCTCATCAACCTGCGCGACCCAGTCGGTCTTCTGTCTGTAGTCCCCGGAGAGGCGTTCCCTGGAGACCTGCTTGGCGCTCAGATCGTCCTTGACGGCCTCGATCTGCTTCGTGATTCCCGACAGCATTTGGAGAAGCTTGCCCTGTGGATCCTCGCACTTGCCGATCAACGGCTCGTATGTGGAGGACATCTCCTTCCTTGCGCCCGATAGCTCGGATTCCATGGAGCCCATCGAGTCCCTGATCCCCGCCAGCGCCTCTGAGTCCCTCCGGATCTCGTTCACCAGGCGTTGGGTGGAATCCTCGGCCGAGCGTATCTCGCCTTCGATCTGGGCCAGGTCGCTCTGGGCCTGCTGCCGATGCCGCTGCGTCTCCTCCAAGCGTCGCTGCAGGGCCGCAAGCCAGTCGTCGCCATGGACCCCCGAGGCCTCTCTGATCGCCCCAAGCTGGGCGTTCAAATCCCGCAGGGCCGCGGACTCGTCGGCAAGGTCATCCTCCTGCCTTTTCCTCCTTGATCGCGACTGGTTGAGGTTGCCCTCTAGGTTGGACTTGTTCTGGCCGTGGCGTGCAAGTTCCGTGTCAAGATTCCGGACATCTGCCTGGAGTTGTTCCACCATGCGGCCTTGGGATTCGCTCTTGGCGTTCAGCTCATCCAAAGCCCGCCGGCATCGATCGGCCGAGGATTTTGCCTCCTCCTCTTCCCGGAGCAGGCGCTTTGTCGTGCTCTCCACCCTGGCAATGACCCTGGTTCTGTGGCTCTTGCTCACGGGCTGTTCGCAGAAAGGGCACTCGGCGCCCTCCGACAGCGAGCTCAGCCTGCTGATCTTGCCGGCGTCCTCCACCACCTTCTCGTGGATGGTGTTGGCCTTCAGTTCCAGCTCCCTGAGTTCCCCGTCCCGGGCGGCGATCTGGGCCTTGATGTCGTCGATTGGCCTTTGGGCGGCCACGATGGCACTCTCGACGTTCCCCTTCTCCGAGGCGCATCGGGAGAGCGCCTTCTCGATCTTCCCAAGTTCCGCCTCGATCCCGGTCTCGGTGTCGGCTTCCGTCTGCACTTCCCGGCGCAGGGAGTCAACCCGCTTGGCCAGCCCGGACCGCTGTTCGACTAGGCTTGACGCCTTTGACTTGAGATCGCTTAGCCTTCCGTGCAGCGACTCAAGTTCTTGGCGGACTGCCTCCGCCTTCTCGCGCTGGGGGCGAAGTACTGCGAGCCTTGCCCTTCCCTTCTCCACAAGCTCGGCCGATTCCGATATCCTCTTCTCCAGTTCTGTGATCTGGAACTTCCCGTTTCTAACATCCGCTTCCTTGGTGGCTATCGCCTTGGCTATCCGCTGCACCTTCTCATAGGCATCTTGGATGGGCCCGGCCTTCCCGGCGAGGCGTTCAAGCTGCGAGGCGATGGATGATATCTCCTTGTTCAGGACGTCGATCTGCTCGCCGATCCGGATCAGCTCCTGCTCCCCGTTTCTCCTTTCGTCCCTCATCTGATCCAGGTTGTAGCGTGAAAGGTATGCGTTTGTGTCGGTGAGTGCCCCTTTCGCCTTGCCGATGTCCTCGTCGTAGAACTTCACGAACTCGGTGAGGCGGTCATAGGTTTCCCTCAGCATCTCGGCACCGAGGAGCTTGTCTATGCTCTTCTGGCGCACCTCGGCGCTCCCCGTGATGACGTTGGTCAGTTCGCCCTGGGCTGAGTAGAACAGGTCCCTGAACTTGCGGGCCGAGATGCCCAGGGTCTCCTCGATGTACTGGTTGATCTCGTTGCTGTTCTCCGACACCACCGTCCAGGTCAGGCCGTCAGGCGAAGTCTCAAGCCTGGTCTCAACGCCGCGCGCCAGCTTGAAGTGGGACCCCTCATACAGGAACGTTAGCTCGATCTGGAACTTCTCGGGGGTCGCATCCCTCCTGAGGACATCATTCCTCCTCGGTCCGGACGCGCTGAAGCCGAAGAGCGAGATGAGCATGGATTCTAGGATCGATGATTTGCCGCTGCCTATCCTTCCGAGGAGGACGTTCAGGCCCGGCTTGAAGGCTATGGTGGTCGTGCTATCGCCATAGGAGCGGAAGTTCCTGAGCCGCACCTCTTCGATTCTCACGGCTCTTCCTCCTCCCGGGCCGGGTAGAAGGACTCTGCGACGGAGAAGAGATCTTTTGCCAGTATCGACTGCACGTCCTCCTTCTGTTCCCGCTCAAAGGCCCGGTAGATGTTGTACGCGACCTGGGCCAGAACCGAGATCACCGTCTCGTCCCTGACTGGGTTCCCGGCAAGGTCGCGAAGGTTCCTCTCGGAGAAGAGCCTTCTGAAGGTCTCGGGCCCGATCCTAACCTCCCTCCAGTTCTCGTCGTTCACGAGCTCCCTTATGTCCTTCCTGATGACCTTCTCCGTGTTCAGCTTGACCGCCATGGTTCCGCGTTCCGCGAGCTTCCCCTCTATGACGGCTCGGTCCACGTCGGTGTGGCCGTGCGGGGTTTGCCCCCTGAGGACGAAGTAAATCAGCGCGCCGGCGAGGTCTGCGTCGGTGACGGCATTGAGGCACTGTTCCGTGATCTCGGTGCCTGAAAGGCCGTCCACCTCCACCTCGTATCTCCTCACCTTCCTTATCCCGTCAAGGTCAAGTGGACGGAATTCGCACTCGATATCCTTGGGCGAGAGCCGGAGCACATAGTAGCCCTTTCTCTCGCCGAACTCGCCGGAGTCGATCCTCTCGGTGCTTCCGGGGACTAGGAACCTCGTCCCCCTGACCTCCTCGTAGAAGTACCTGTGGGTGTGGCCGGCTATCACGAGGTCGAATCCCTTGTCTACGAAGAGTTCCTTGGCAAGGATGTCACCCCTCGTGTAGGGGGTGGTGAGGTCGGCTATGCCCTGGTGTACGATGAGGATGTTGTGCTCAACGTTCTGGATCGGCTTGAACTCACCGAAGACCTTTTCGAAGTGGGTGGTGGAACGATGGCCAAGCCCCTGTATTCCGACCCTGACCCCTCCTGCCTCGCAGATGTATCGGGGCAGGTAGATCGTCTCGTCCATCTTCCTGAGGTCAAGGTAGTTGCACAGCGACATGGAGTCGAAGTACTTCAGAACGCTGAAGCAGCCGCTCTCGCACCGGGCGTCCGCGGTTCCATCGTGGTTGCCGTGGACAACGAACACGTTCGGCGCGCCCTGGTGCCCGGACACCTCCTCCGTCACGGAGCATCCGCCGGGGGATGGTGGAAGCGTTTGAAACGAGGAAAGCCCGCTCTCGAAGACCCACCCTGGCGGAAACACCGCGTCGAAAAGGTCCCCGGCGTGGACCACCACATCCGGCCTCTCCGAGATGATTCCATCCAGTGCCGCCTCGAAGCCCGCGCTGATGTCGCGCTCCCGGAACTCCATCGTGGGGTACCGTCGCCCTAGGTGGGAGTCCGCTGTCACTGCCACCCTCATTTCGTCTGGCACTTCTCCACCACCGCATCGCGGGCAGAGGGAACGAGCCTGGGAATGCCCTCGACCCACATCACCCTGACCGTCGATCCCACCTCCCCCCGCGCAGGCCTCTGTCCGAGATCGAAGGCCGCGTTGCTCCGAGGGTCAAGTATCTGGATGCCATCGGGACGAACCTCGAGCACGAGCGCATCGCCGACGTCCTTTTGCCTTGCCACAACGGGCAGATTCCTGGCCGCCGCCCCCTCGACGGAAACCATGCTGCCATCCAGCCCGGTCAATGCAACCTTGGTTCCATGGAGATGGTGAACCAGATAGGTACGCCCGTTATGTTCTGTGATGTCGCCCGGCCGTAGCTTGGGAAGCCGGACCAGGATCGTGAACTTGTACAGCTTCCTGTTGCTCCCCTTCTCAACGCCCACGAGCTTCTTGGATTCCTCGACGGTTCCGCCCCTGTGCTGCACGACCTCCCTTGTGATGTCCCTTGCCCACTTGACGGAGCCGATGTAGATATCCCTCCCCTGCTTTGTGTCCTCGATCTTGGATACGTACGCCATTGGGTCCCTCGCACGAGCCCCGGAGCCCTCCCTCACCATCGAGGTGATCGAGCGCAGCTCCTCACCCTCCAACTCGCGTCCCTCCGCTCTCAGCTGGAGCGTGCACGAGTAGAACTCCGATCCCCTCAGCCCGCACGCCCTGCAGGTCGTCCTTTCAAACGGGACTGTTGAACGCACGCAGACCTTCGCGGCCTCTCCCCGGCTGCCGACGGGGCCCACCTCACCGCAGATGTCCAAGGCGACCTTCCTCTTGAGAACGGACGGCCGCTCAACCCACAGCCGACGCAGCGCCGGTCTCGGTCCCCCGTAGAGGTCCTCGGGCAACCCGGCAAGCTGCTCCGTGAGCCTGACTTTTCTGGCGAGCTCGCCTTCGGCCGCTTTGATGATCGTTGATCGCAGGTCAGCGCCCCCCTCCCTCCAGGCGTTCTCATGCCTGTACTTGAGACATCGCGTGCAGACAGTGATTCGAAAGGGAGATACCCTGAACACTTCCCTGGTGCCGACGAAGCATGCAGCACAGATTCCATCGATCAGACCGTTGGTGGGGGTGCCGCACCTTGGGCACTGGAATCTCGGCGATGTCGCCTCGGTGCCGCAGGACAACAGGGGTGCCTCCTACAAGAAGATCCTGACCATTTGGGCATGTGGAACGCCCGCGACGACGATCACCTTCTCCCTCTCGACGAGGCCGAGGCTGACGGCCATGGACACGGAATCCTCTCCGACGAAGTTGGCGATCGTTGCCTCCCTGAGGAAGGGCTCGCAGTCATCGATCCCGATCAGCGTTCCCTTGTAGAACCCCTCGCTGACCCTGAGGTTGAACTCGCCCTCCTTGAAGTTCCTGCCCAGCGCGTCCTTGTCGCACACGGCGACCAGCGTCTCGCCCTGGGTCTTGTGGATCTTCATGAAGACTTTGGGACACTTCTCCTCCGGCAACCGATCAACCTAGAACGACCTTATGCTGCTTCTGGCCCCGCAGGCCTCGCACTTCAACATGTGCACCCTTCCTTGCTTGATGATGTGGGTGTCGGGCTTGCCGCATTCGTGGCAAAAGACGTACTCCTTGGCGTAGGCGTTCACCAGCTCCATTATCTTCTGGTCGGTGAACCTCCCCTGAAACACGGCCCTGCGGCTTTCTATCTCGCCCGCGGTCGCAAGCTCCCTGCTGAGGAACTTGATGATGTGGTCGGCCTTTCGGCTGAACGCATCGGCAAGGTCGCCGAAGTTGCGCACGATCGTCCTCTTGCCGACCGTGATCATTTCCAGTTGTGGGATGTCGAATCTCTTCTTCTCGAAGATCTCCTTGGGCAGTTGGGATCTTGCCCTCTCCAGGAGATCATCATAATTGGAGGTCATTCTTCTTCACCTTCCTGAGCCTATAGATCTCAAGCTCCCTGAGCGGCTCCCAGTTGGGGTCCGAGATCCCGCATACTGAGAGCGGCGACAGGTATATCTCTCCCTCGTACTCCCTTATGTGGCCGATCACGTCAACGATCTGGCCGGTCTCAAAGGGCTGCATGGCTTTCGTTTCCTCCCTCCATCCCTTGACCCTTATGGTCTCGGTTCCATCGTCTAGGGTCAGGGCGGAGTAGGTCCCGTCGTTTGAAGAGAACTTGTGTGCGATCGTTCCCATCACCCGCGCCTTGTCGATGTTCTCGCCATTCCACAGCCTGAGGAAGCTCCTAGCGGAGCCCGATGCACGGACGAACTCGCCGCTAATCAGCTCCATCGAGTACACCTTCGCGGCATGGTCGCTCACCTGCACCGGTCCGGACGGCTCCGGTGCCCTCGCAGGCCGTGCCTCGTCTGTCCCACCGGCCGCCTCATCCCTCTTCGCCCTGACCTCTCCGACCAGCTGGATCTCGTCCAGGTCCTCTAGGTCCTCGAGCTCAAGCTCCTCGGGGTCAGCTTCCTCTGGCTCGCCCTCATCCTTGTCCATCTTTCCACGCAATCTTCGATTCACTAGGGAGGATCAGTCGGACCGAGGCCCGCGGTTTGGCTGAAAAAGCTTTTCCCAACGCTAACCCAGTCATCGGGTATTGGGTTGGGCTGAAAAGAAAATAATCTGTTGGGGCACTGCCTTCGATAAGGATTGAAAAGGACTTGCAGGCAATCGGCGATGGAACGCCCTGCGCATCCATCGACAGGCGAGGGATGGACGGTCATCCATGCAGGGTGAAGGGTCGCCAACTCGGGAAGGCGGGGATTGCCCGCAAAGAATGAGGGTATCCCCGACCCGGCAAGCAGGGCATCCGGGCGCCCAGCCGGCCCCCAAGGCAGCGATGGGCCCGTGTCCCGTGACCAATCATCATATAAGGCCAGACAGATACCCCAGCAGGCCGACTACCGGAACATCTGTTGCCCCTTCGGCGAAACGGTATGACCGAAACCGGGAAGAGGGAGCACCGGAGACACCGGAAGGGAGAAGGCAGGATGAAGAAATCGTTGGCTGAAGCGACAGGACGACGGCGCATATCAGGAAAGGAACGTGCTGGCATCGCTGGGGCAACGGGGGAAAAGGGTCCGTCATCCGCCGGGGTTGGTCATCTCAACCGGGGAGCCTTCCCCAGGCGTTGTCGATGGCTGATCCCGGTGGTCCTCCTTCTCACGGCCCACCTGGCCGCGTGCCATGCGCAGACGACCCAGATGCTGCTTGTCGGCGAGATCGGCCAGATCAATGCGCTTCGCAGGCTGCTGGGGGGCGAGCCGTTCGTCAGCATCGTCGTGGTTCCGTGCCGCGCGGTGGGGACAGACGTTAATGTCAAGGACACACAGAAGTACATCAGGCTCTACTTTCCCCGTACCTACGAGGCGATGAGGGATTACGAGTTCATCATCCTCACCGCGACCGAGTACGATCTGCTGTCTCCGACGCAGGACCGGTGGATGTACGACTCCATCTGTGAGGGAACCGGCGGGATCAACGACAACAGCGTCTTCAGCGTCGTGGGCACGATAATGAGTGCCTGGGCCAACTCCCTCACCTCCCAAGCCTTCCCCAACGATGCGGCTGCTGTGGCGGAGAGGGCGGGATGGCGAGGCATGTCGCTCGCCTTCGGCGTAACAATCAACAGGGATTTCCGCGATCCCGTCCTGACGCTTTTCCTGCCGTTTGGGGTGGAGAGGGCCCCGTGCTGGGGGGTTTCCAGCGTGGTGGTACCGAGGGAGGGATCGGGGACGCTCGCATGGCAGCACGGTAACTTCCCCAGCTCGCAGCCTTACCTGGCCGTGTGGGACTACGAGAAGGGACGAACGTTCACGTGCGGGAGCCTCATTCCGGGCGGTTGGTTCAACTTCCCGGATAACCCATACTGTCCCGAGATCCTGATCAACATGATCTTCTACTCGACAAAGAGGAAGCTGATCGATGATGTCCAGGTCTTCCACACGGCCAGATCCAGCATCATCCAGTTCAGCTTGCGGATGGGGATCCTGTTATCGCTGAAGGATTTCATAGACGCATTCGGGGCCGATACGGAGGCGATTGAGGATGAGACCTCGGAGCTGGATGCGATGTACCAGGAGGGCGTTCAGCAGTACATCGACCTTGATTTCCTGAAGTGCCAGGAGCACATGAGCGGGGTGCTGGCTAGGTTCAGCGAGGCTGAGAAGATGGCCATGAAGATAAAGGATCTCGCGCTCTTCTGGGTCTACGTCGTTGAGTGGCTCGTCGTTTCCTCCGTCCTCTGCATCTCGGGCTTCGCCCTGTGGACGCTCATGGTCAGAAGGAGGCTGTACCGACCGACAACGCCGACCAGGCTTGGCCGGGGTCTGGGCTGAGAGAGCTCATACGCCCTCAGGGCCAGTCGTCCTGCCGGATCGGTGGGAACTGGCCTTGGGTTTCACCCGCGTCGTCGACTGTTGTTGCAGTCAGTTTATAGGGTCCCTGCCAGCTCAAATCTAAAAAGGATACCGAGTCTGCGAGATCGTGGCTTCTCCACTTCCCATCACCGACAATCATCTTCATATCGATGCCGTTCACGGGCTGGGGCCGGTTGAGGTCGCAAGGCTCTTCTCAAAATCCGGCGGCACCCACCTGATGGTAGTGAACAAGATGGTGCAGGACTGGGGCCTGGAACTGCGATCCGTCGAGGATTTCCACAAGGCAACCCAGTCCTTCCTCGAGATGGTGGACAAGCTGAACACCGATGGCTCCGTGCGAGCCTTCGCGGTTGTGGGGCCCCACCCCGCCGAACTCGTGAAGCTTTGGGACAAGACAGGTCCGGAAGAAGCAACGTCGGTGTACCAGGCATGCCTGCAACACTCCGCCGAGCTTGTGAGAGCTGGAAGGGCCGTGGCCATAGGAGAGGTGGGCAGGCCGCATTTCCCAGTGTCTGAGGAGCTGCTCGAGGCCTCAAACAGCTCGCTGGACTTGGCCCTGCAGCTTGCGGCCGATGTCGGATGTGCTGTACAGGTCCATATGGAAAGTAGCACGCTCGCCCAGTTTGAGGAACTGGCATCTAGGTCTAGGCACGCAGGGCTCAGCCCAGCGAAGGTCGTGAAACACTTCTCGCCCGCGCTGGTGGGGGCGGGCCAGGACACGGGCGTGTTCCCATCCGTCATCGCCAGCAAGGGAAACATCCTGCAGGCTGTGAAGCAGGGGGACAGATTCCTCATGGAGACGGATTATATGGATGAGCTCACCAGGCCGGGCGCGGTGCTGGGACCCAAGACGGTGCCGAGGGTGACCCGCCTTCTTCTGGAGGAGGGCACGCTGGCCGAAAGCTCTGCCTGGCGGATTCACAAATTCAACTGCGAGGCGGTCTACGGGATCGAGATAGCGTTGTAGCCGCGCCCAGGATCCGACTCCCGGTAACATGTATATGCCCAACGGGAGCGCCATCCTCGCCTATGAAACTCTACCCCGCATACACGATTGATGGACACCCCATCCTTGGGACCTACGCCGCCTCAAGCCTTGAGGATCTCCAGCTGGCCAAGAAGGTCGGCATGAACGTTGTGCTCGGAGCACACGAGATGCTCGACCCCAAGACCTCCGTCGGCGGCTTCCTTCAGGAGAATGGCATGAAGGTGCTCTACCATCTGACCCACCACATCTACGGCATGCCGACGCTGGGCGATGCCCTCGATGTCGGTCAGACCAGCATTCCACTTTCCAACAGGCCGGCCAGGCCGCTGCCCGAGAGGGGCGTCGTGCAGATAGACGAGGAGCTCATCGACTACGACCGATACACGCCGACGGCATTGGTTGGATGCCAAAGGGGGATGGACGGCACGGAGGCCGCGGAGCATCGCGAGGGCACGTTCCTCTTCATGCCGGACGTGTGCCGCAAGGAGCTCGAGGCCATCATCGACTCCCCCAATCTCGGGGGGTACTACGTGTTGGATGACAGCCCGGGGGATGCCCTTTCGGCTCTGAAGGCAATGTATGCGACCATATGGAAGGCCGACGGGGGTCCTAGCCACCGCGTCGTCTGTGCGGGCTACGGGAGCCACGGATCCCTGTGCAACTTCGCCCCGGGTGTGTGTGACCTGATGATGATCTACTGGTATCCGGTCACCCGGGAGTACGACCGCCATATGACCAGCGACAACGTGCAGTGGATGCTCACGGCGGCGCGCGACCGCGTCCCCGGCATGCCCTTCCTCGGCGTATACCAGGCATTCTGGGGCGACGGCGCAGGCCAGCCAAAGCCCCAGCAGGTTCGAGAGCAGATGGAGGACTTCGTCAGGGAGGGGGCGAGCGGCCTGATCGCCTTCGCATGCCGCCTCGGCAGTCCCTACTCGGGGTGGGCCGCGGCCGAAGGGATGCAGAAAGCCATACAACAGGCCCACCGCGAGATAATCGACACAGACGAGTTGACGGTGCCGCGCCAGCCCGAGAAGATGGCCAAGGACCGGATCCAAGAGGTGGGATACTGGGAAAGGCCGAGGGCCATACCGGGCCTTGTCCCTGCATGGCAGGTGATAGGCCCCTTCGAGGACCCGAAGCACGGCGGCCTCCTTGCCGTCCATCCGCCTGAGAAGGAGATCGACCTGAAGGCCGGCTACCCGGGTAAGCCCGGCATGGTGCACTGGGTCAAGAGGGAGTCCTGCGCCGGCTTCGTGGGCCTGGGCGAGATCTACGGCGACCAAGCCTACACCTCCTATGCAGTGGCCTATGCTACGTGTGAGGTCGCCAGCCCGAAGCGCCAGAAAGTTCGGGGCTTGATCGGGAGCGATGACGACATCCTTGTCTGGCTCAACGGCGAGGAGGTCTGGCGACACGAGGGAGTGAGGGGGGTGAAACGGGACGACGATTCGGTCAGCATGGTGCTTCCCGCAGGCACGAACAGGGTCCTGGTGAAGGTCTGCAATCGGCACGGCATGTGGGGGTTCTTCATGCGATTTGCTGACAGCAAAGGGCGCCCCCTGCAGGGCCTCACGTTCTTCCCAACGGCCTGATTCGGCAGGCGACGATGCGGTTCGAGGCCATGGTCGTGACTTCGGCAAAAGCTTATTCGGCAGCGGCTTTCGGAACCTGGCCCTTCGTGAGTCCTCCTAGGTTCGCAGCCACGCTCCTGTTGCTGACTCTTGTGATGGAGGCAGCTTTCGCGGCCGAGGGTTTCCCGTTCCACAGGGCGGTGTACAGGCCGTGGAACTTCGATGTGCATGGTTCATGGAATTTCTCCGAACTGGGCTCGCTGGGCTTGGACGCCTTCTACGCCCTCGGCGACTGGACCTGGGAGAAGTCTTCCCCTGGCTGGAGCGAGGACCGTTTTGGGTCGGAGAGCATTCTGGCAGCTGCAAACAACGTGACCTACATCGCCGGGCAGTACTACCTTCAGCCGATGTGGCAGTACATCGACTTCAACTACTCAAGAGCCGTGGACCAGTACGGGCGCGAGGAGGCCTACACCCCTGCTCCCCTGGATGAGGCATGGTGGCGGCACATGATGGAGGAAGCCGGCGTCTTCATAGCCAACCTTTCCCTCCGCTACCCCATAGGCGGCTTGGTCTGGGACATGGAGCCGTACTACAGCCAGGGCTTTCAACCCGCCCACTACAGTTACGATGAAGCGAGCCTCGGTGCGTTTGCCAACGCCACCAACAGGACGCTTCCCTCACTTCCTCCCGCGCAGAGGCATGGCTGGCTTCAGGCCAACGGCCTGCTTGAGCAATACAAGGCCTGGTCTGGAACGAAGGCCTACCTTCTAGCAAGGAACGTCGCGGAAAAGATCCACGCCATCAATCCAGAGCTGCAGCTGGGCATCCTAGGCTTCGTGGATTGCTGGTTCTACTGGAGCATGCTCAGGGGCTTCAACTCGTCCACGGCCCCCGTCTCCGCCTGGTACGAGGGCACCTACAGGGGCTACGTCTCCTCCGGTCCTGAGGGAGTGAGCCGCTACCTAGACCTCTGGCAAAGCAATCAGTTGAACGGTCAGTTCATCCCGGGCATCGGCATGATCTCGCCATGGGCGGCCTTGACATCCATGGAGGCCTCCGTCAGGGAGACGGGGGGCTTCTGGTTCTACCAGAGGGACGGACAGCCGCCCGCCGAGTACGAGGCTGCGCTGAGGGCAGTCTACGGGGCAGTGGATAGGTACATCTTCTTCAGGGGCTCACAGGCCAGCCCGCTTCCTCCGTTCGATCTCCCCCCGGGCCTGGAGGCAAGGCCCTACCTCGGACCCGATGGGAACGTGTCCGTTCTCCTAAACGAGCGTGAGCATGGGATACACCCTCCCACATCCTTCATAATCACGAGCAGCCGCGGTCAGGTGGGCTACTTCGGACAGAACCTCACCCCGACAATCTGGAATGGCACGGACCTCACCCTTGGTCCGCAAGATTTTCCCTGCATCGTCTTTGGCCTGGATCAGGTGGATCTGGCTTTGATCCGCGCACGGGGATTGGTCCGCGAGATGGAGGGCCTTCTGTTGGCGCACCAGCGTCTGGGTCTCGGGGACATTCCCTCCGCCCGGGACGCGCTTCAGATCGCGACTTCGCACTTGGGGGCCGGACAATACGCGGAGGCAACTGCCGAATTGACGAAGGTCAGGAACCAGACCTACCATGCCATCTTGGCAGAAGTGTGGCCGCTGGTGGAGGCCGGCATAGCATCACCCAAGACCAGCGTGATACCCCTTGCTCTCCTGAGCCGTTTCTCCCTTGCAGACAGGCTGATGTCCGAGGGCAAGGAGGCCTCCGGGCAGATGTACTTCTACTGGGGCCTGAGGGATTGGTCGCTATCCGTGGCGGAACCGCTGCTTCTGGTTTTTCCTTTCCTTGCACTGCTATCAACGCTTGTGGTCGCGAAGCGGAGGCGCATTTTGCGAAAGGAAACGGGGAACGGAGTGGCGAATCAGGCGTAGCGACCGTACCTGACGAAGGCCCCCGACATGGCGTTGATCTTCTCCTGAGAATGCCCAACCGCAGCGGGGGACCCGTACCACTTGCACATGAAGCCACCGTCGTAGGCGCCGAAGTACTCTATCAGCTTCCTGGCGTACTGCTCCACATCCTGGAGGGTGCCCTTCACCATCGTGTTCTGGATGTCAACCGGGCACCAGAAGCACAGTCTCCCGCCGAACTGTTCGGCGAGGTTCTCGACGCCCATGTTCTGCTGCTGGTCCATCTGGATCACGTCAAGGTCCGCCTCGATCAGGTCGTCCAGAAGCTCGGTTATGTGGCCGCAGCTGTGGAGCAGCGTGACCATGCCGTGCCTGTGAGCTCGACTGTAAACCTGCTTGTAGAACGGTTTGAAGAACCTGCGGAAAACCTGGGGGCTGATCAAGGACCTGGTTTGCAGCCCCCAGTCGTCGCACGATATGATACCGTCTATCCCCAGGGGGGCGATGCGCTCAAGGGAGACGAGGGCAATGTCGGTCATCTTTTGCAGAAGGGCTTTTAGTTCCCTGGGATTGCGGTAGGGGTCGGTCATGGCGTTCCTGTTCCCCCTCAGGTAGTCCAGCCGGTGGATCAGGGACAGCGGGATCCCGATGAGTACGAACTTGCCGCGTTCGTTCTTCGCGAGCTGTTCGGGCAGGTGCTTGTAGCGCTCGGGGATGTCGTAGTTGGGGAAGTTGAATTCCTCGAGCTTGGAGTAGTCATCGAGCGGGTGGCCTTTGACCTGACCCATGGTCTTGTCGTAGGGGGACACCTTCCGCCATATGCACCCCCACTCATCCTCGCCTTCTATCTTGGGCTTCCAGCTAGGGTCCGCACCGATCCCGACATGGTAGAAGTCCGTGCCCCACGGGTCAGGGAGATCCTTCGGCACCCTTTCGGGCCCGTTGAAGGATGAGGCCCGCCTGACTAGCTCCCTTCCGCACATGCCGTTCCTCGGCGAGGTTGTCTGAACCGCCATGTTCATCCGGCCCAACGGGCTGCGGAGGCCGTCTGAAATGTCTCTCCCTTGGCGGCGTGGGCGCTCTGAGCATCCCCAGGGGATGCCTATCCCCACTTCAATATCCCCTCTCTCTTCGCCCTCTTTATCGCGGTCTTGAGCGTGAGGTATCCTAGGACGAGGAAGAAGGCCGCAGCAATGCAGGGCACCCAGAGGAAGGGCACAATGGTCGGCAGCTTCTCACCCCCTATGGCAGCGCGCCGGCCCAGCGTCTGAACATAGGTCTTGGGATGGATGTCGGAGATCAGCGTGAGAAAGGGCCCGATGGTCGGCACTGTGTTGAGGTAATTCACCGGTATCAACTCCCCCGTGAAGAGCCTCGAGGTGATGTTGTAGAACCAGTTGATAGGGTCCTCCTCTCCTCTGGTAAGTATCGACCAGCCCGCCGTGAACAGGTTTAACCCGAGCCTGAAAAGGGCCCCGATCATGATGACGAGCCAGAATCCCGAGGAAGCGTAGTTGAGCTTGATCCGGAACACGAAGGCTGCAAGGACTATGTACATGATCACACCGACCAGCCGCCAGAAGAACATCTCGTTGATGTTCTTCGCGAAGGCCGTGATCCAGATGTTGAAGGGTCTGTTGTGGTAGGTCTTGTAGGATCCCCGGAAGAACCAAGGGCTGAAGATCTGGGCAATGTCGACCAGCCTGTTTATGATCAGGCCGGAAAGCATGAACGACACCATGTCTGGGGTCTTGTAGTATGTCTGGACGGACACCTCTATGGGCGAGTTGGCCATCAGCATCCCCAAGACCCCCCAAACCACGACCTCGAAGGCAGTGCCTATGAGGTTCATCGCGGCGCGCGTCCTCACTGAGAAGTACGCCCTCATGGCATTTGAGAAGCCTGTGCTGACTAGCCGCATATGGGCTTTCAGCTTCCTCTCAAAGGTGAGCTCCCTGTACAAAGCCTCACCTCACCGCTGGCGTTTGCGCTGGTTTGGCCTGCGCCTTGGCCTCCATCTCGTCCTTGAGCAGGGCTATGAAGGCATCCTCCAGGTTTGCCTTCTCCATGTCGTGCATGAGCTTCGCTGGCGTGGTGACGGTGACCAGTCGGTTGTTCAGCACGGCGATTCTCTGACAGGTCTGCTGCGCCTCGGGGAGGTTGTGCGTCGTCCAGACTATGGTGGTGTTGGTCTTGCTCTGGAATTCCTTGAGCTGGGCGTACAGCTTCCTGCGGGTGAAAACGTCCATCCAGGGCGTCGGCTCGTCGAAGACGTAGAGCTCGGCCCCGGACATGAGGGTCGCCATCAGCTTGACCTTCACCCACATGCCCGCGGAAAGCCGCTGCAGCCAGTCGTCCATCTTGTCCCGCATGTCGAAGAGATCCACAAGCCAGTTCATCCTCTCTTCGGTCTCTTGCCGGGTCAGCATCCACTCGGCGCCTGCTTGGCGCAGGCTGTCCCGCACGTTAACCCTCCCGTAGAAGGACCAGTATTCCATTTCGCTGATCCTTCCCTGGGTGTAGTCATGTTCCCGGTTCACGTCGCGCCCGTCAAGCCTGATGTGGCCTGAGGTCGGGGTGACTATGTCCAGGAGGATATCGCAGAAGGTCGTCTTGCCCGACCCGTTTGGGCCGAGCAGTCCGAACCACTCGCCCTTCTCCACGTTGAATGTGATGTCGTCGAGGGCGAGGACCTCCTCCCTCCTTCCTCTGATGGTGTCTACCAGGTCGCGGAATCCGACGGTGCCCTTCCTCATCGGCGGATATTTCTTGGTGAGATGATCTACTTCCAGCTTGTAACCGCTATAGGCCATGGGCCCCCCCTGCCTTCTGGGCCTTGCAAGGCCCCTTGAAAAATGGCTCTCGATGCCTCCATGCAGAGTGGCACCACCCAGGTGGTCGCTCGGGGTCTTGGCTCAATGAGTCCAAACTTCGATACTCGCGGGCGCAACCCAGCGGCTCTCTCCAGCGCGTGGGGTGTCGTCGGCAGACTGACTACGCCCTCAACCCACGTTCACCATGGCGACCGCCACATGATCGGCTATCCGGGTCATGTTCGCCCGGGCAAAGAGGCGTCCGGCGAACTGAGTCAGTTGCCCATCGGGTTCGCGAGGCTCATACAGGACGAAGCGTGCCGACGAAGACCTGCCATGCCAGCAGCGTCTTGGCAACGAGGCTCAGGATTATATAGAACCTCTCGCCGTAGAGGTAGTCTTTCCACCTGCTGACCTTCCTGTACTGCAGGATCATGTTCACCGCAAATATGTTGAAGAAGAAGGCGATGGAGACGTAGATGTAGTAGACGAAGTCCGGGACCCCTCCCTTTGCCGCGAGGCCCGCTCCTCCCAGGTAGATGCCGATGACCACCCACGGTATGACGCCGGCGAAGACTCCATAGTAGTAGGATGTCCAGTTGGTCTTTGCGGTGGTCTGGTTGTGAAGCTCCATGATCAGGCCGAAGAGGTTCATGCAGGCGTTCAAGGCAAACAGCGGAATAAGGGTGCCCAAGTCGTAGATCCCGGTCAGCATGGCGATGACCACGATCATGATGGAGGAGCTCACGGCGTATTCATACCAGCGGGCATAGTTGATGTGCTTCTTGAGGTTCTTGACGTACCACGGGTAGCCCCATGGCGAGGCCAGAGAGAAGTGGGCGATCGCCGACGCCAGAAGGAAGAGCGCGACCAGCGGCCCTAGGGGGATGTTGGCGACGGTGTCGGTGGTCAGCTGAAGGCGCTGGGCCGTGGTGTTGTAGACAAGGTACGATGCGGTGACTGGCAACTTGAAGTCGTTGCTCAGCACGAGCATCAGCACGAACTGAATGAAGTGGAAGACTCCCATTATCGCGTTGAAGCGCCTGAGCTTGGGGAATTTCGCCTCATCGTCCGAACCCATATCAGATCGAATCTCCGCTCCCGTCAGACTTCAAGGCCGGGCCCAACGCGAGTTGGTTGGAGGAGTGGCTTTCGCCCTTAAAAACATTCCGAAGCAGGCACCCAAGGTCAGATAGACGTCATTCCGGTCGTTGGAGACAAAGAGGATCTTGGGCGAACCGGGTCTGTCCTTGAGGAGGGGCAAATCCATCGACCTATCCTGTCCTTCCCCGACTCCGCTGGTTCATGCTACCTAGGACGGGCGATGCCATTAAGAGTAGCCCGGCTTGTCTCGATCACAGGTGGGCGACTGTCGGAAGAGCGGACAATCCAAGGAGACTCCATGCAGGGAATCGCCCCAAGGGTCCGGGCTATGGTCTGGATCGTCTGTTTCGCGTGCCTTTGGAGTGTCGCCGCCGGGACGGTTGCCAGCCATGGAAGGGTGTCGGTTCTCTACACGGGCGATCCGTATCCGGGCGTATCCCCATACCTGTTGATGAAGGAGGATGCCTCGCTTTCCGTCACGCCTGTCCAAGCCTCGCCCGGTCACTACGGTGGGATCAGCCACGAGGACATCCTCAGGGCCATCAGGGTCTATATGCCCCGGACATTTGCGGACTACGTCGACAAGTACGATGCCGTGATCCTGAGCGACTCGGACAGGTTCGCGTTTACCCAGGAGCAGATCGCATGGTTCGGCCAAGGCGTTCTGGAAGGGGGACTCGGGCTCCTCATGGTGGGCGGCTTCGAGAGCTTCGGCGGATCCGCTGGATACCCGAGCTGGGAGGGCTCGCCCGTTGACGAAGTCCTTCCCGTCCAATCGATTTTTGCCGCGTGGATAGGCGGCGGGTACAACTACCCAATCGTTATCACCGAGGATGGATACCGGAACGAGTTCATCGCAAGCCTGCCATTCAAGCCCCTGCCGAAGTACATGGTCCTGGGCACCGAGGGCAACATCGTGGGTTTGAAGCCGGGATCACTTGTCCTTGCCCGGTGGGACTCAGCGAGGTTTCAGGATCCTCCATGCTATGTCTTCTGTGAGGTTGGCAGTGGCAGGACCTTCGCCATGATGCACGACTGGACGCCCGCGGGGGGCACCGAGATGTCGCGTTGGGAGTACTACCAGGACTTCGCCGTCAACATGATGCTGTACGTTTCCGGAAGGGCGCTGCCCTCGGATCCGGCCATCGTTCATGACTATAGGCAACGGGCCCACGCTTTGGCCGCTAGGAAGGAGAGCCTGCTAGCGCTGATCTCATTCGTTGACAGCTTCGGCGGCAACCCACGTCCGATCGACGAAAAGGTGGGTGTCCTTGACTCGCTCATTTCGGAGATGGAGACGTCCTATCTTGATCAGGAGTTCGCCAAAGCTTTGGAGAAGACCGACGTGGTTGCGAGCATGATGGTCCAGGTCGAGGAGCTTGCGGTGCGGGTCAAGAACACCGCCTTGGCCTGGGTGTACATGATCGAGTGGTTGAGCGTCACGGCCACGACCCTGTTCTCGGGCACAGTTCTGTGGACGCTAATGGTCCGAAGGACGATGTACAGGGAGACCAGGGCCACGAGGGGCGGGAGAAGCCAGTAGGCATCCGGATCGGCCAGCTGGGCCTCAGCCTCAGATGTAGTTGAGCTGCCGTTTGAGGACGCGGCGGGCCGGGCCTGCAGCGTTAGATTCCTTGCCATCGCCGGCGGTGGCATAGTCGTACGGATCCTTGGACCAGTCGAGGGCCGGCCAGACGGTGGTCACGCGCGTGGTTCGGATCGACCACTCCAGAAGCAGCCGGCGGCAGCGATGCACGGTGGATCTCGACCTCGGGTCTGCGTACAGGTTGCGGGTTTCGTCCGGGTCCCGAGCCAGGTTGTAGAGCTCCCCGACATCGCGTCCCCCGAACATCTCTGGCTGGTAGTGCACGAACCGCCAATGCTTCCATCTGAGCGCCTTGCTCCAGGGGTTCTCGGTGACCGCAACGTCACGCACCGGGGCATCGCCTCCTGCAAGAAGGGGCGATAGGTCTCTTCCGTCGACCGTGTTCATGGGTGGCAGGCCGCACAGCGAGGCCAACGTCGGCGCGATGTCCACGTTCTCCACCAGCTGTCTGCAGACATCCCCCGGTCTTGTGAACCCGGGCACCCGCCAAAGGAATGGGACGCGGCAGACGGCCTCCGAACAGATGCCGGGCGCCTTCTCCACTATCCCGTGGGTTCCGCTGTAGCCGCCGTGGTCGGAGTGATAGATGACGATGGTGTTGGCCGCCAGCCCTGTTCTATCGAGGTGATCCAGAAGGGCGCCGAGTGCGTGGTCGACATGCGTGATGCAGCCAAGGTACCCCCGCCACAGCCGCCGCGCCGCATCCTCAAAGCTGCCTCTGCCATCGGCCCTCCTCAAGCGCCGGGAGCCTGCGAAAGTCTCTTGGAAGTGGGGGGGCCGATCGGAAGGATCCTGGTCGATGGAGGGCGGGAGATCGATGTTCTCGGGGTACATGTCCCAGAACCGCCTGTCGGGGTAGAAGGGCTGATGTGGGCGCTGGAGTGAGACCTGCATGCAGAATGGCTGATCGCCGCAGTCATCCATGAACCGCACTGCCCTATTGACGCTCCAACCCTCCTGCGACAGCTCGAAGGGCAGCTGTGAGGGCATTCCCTCGAGCCGGTATCTGGGGTTCTGCCACCAGAAGTGCACGTCCTCCTTGTCAAGCAGGCCCAGCCGCCGGATCTCATCGTACCAGGGGGACTGCTCGGACCTACCGTCTATGGATCTGTACGAATCCTCGAACAGGTCCAGGTGCTTCTCCAGCCAGTTGACCGGATGGTCCGGGGTGTGTAGGGTGCCGATGTCGGCCGTGCGGTAGCCGTTGGCCTTGAAGTGCGAGAAGAAACTGGGCAGAGCAAGGGGCCTTGGGCCCGAGAGCCCGTAGTAGCCGTGGTTGTGGCAGTACTGGCCAGACAGGATGCTCACCCGGCTCGGGGTGCATATGGGGTTTTGGGTGTATGCCTGCGCGAATCGCACGCCCATTGCCGCAAGGCGATCCATGTTCGGCGTGATGGCCTGTGGGTGGCCTTCGCATCCCATGCAGGCGGCTTGATGCTGGTCCGCAATGACTTCCAGGACGTTGAGGTGTACCGGTTTTGCCATAGGCCTCGACCAGTTCTTGCCCGAGCCTATCTGCTCTATTAAACACTTCGAGCTTCGGGCAAGCACAGGACTGGATCAGATGGAGTGGGTCCCACCATTTCCGGGCACGCAGATTCCCTCTCTAATGGACAACGTCGGCGCACTTGCTGGCGATTGCACGAACTCCTCCGGCATCATGTGGAAGAAGGTCCGGACACCATCTCGATGCACCTCGACGAGGACCATGCCCGGCGGCTCACCGCCCTTGTTCTCTCTCCTGGTGCTGAGTGCCGGACAGATGGAGAACTCGGCCTCCCCGCGCCGCAGCGCCCTCAACCTATGAGCGTGGCCCGCGAACGCACCAAGAATCTTGCGCCCATCAAGAAGCCGCAGGACCTCATCCGCGTTCTCTACGTCGCATTCAAGCTCCTCCCTGCTGCCGAAGAGCCCGTGGTGGGTGAACAACAGCACGGGCTTCCTGACATCGAGGCCGCCTAGAGCCTTCTTCAGCCACCTCATGGCGGGGGGCTCAACCCTCCCATGCCAGTTCTCCGGGTTCCCGTCGGAGTTATTGGTGTCGAGGATGATGCACGCCAGCCCTCTGAACTGGAAGGAGCGGTTTGCCGGCCCCAGGAACCTGGAATACCTTCTCCTATCGCCCACGTTGCCAATGTCGTGGTTCCCCACAACCGTGTGGTACGGTAGCCTCAGCCTCGACAGGGCTCTCAGGAGCAGGTTGTACTGCTCAGGCTTCCCGCTTTCCACCATGTCGCCTAAGAAGACCACGAAGGAGAGGGCGCGCCTCATGGACTCCAGCCTGTCCATGGCATGGATCAGGATTCCGGCGCTTGCTGGTTCAAGGATGTGGGCGTCGGCTATCTGGGCGAAGCGGAACAGCGGCTGATGTCTGTGGCTCATCTCGCTCCCCACGCAGCTATGCTCCAGATAAGTTTGTTGGAGGGCACCGCCACTGCAGGAAACCCTTCAGGTCCTCCCTGCTCCATTCCCCATCCAGCCACCCTTTCAGTGGCGCCGTCAATGAAGCTGACTAGCCGATGTCAAGACGGTAGAAGCGGGCGAAGTCCGCTCCAAGCTCGTCTGGGCCTCGGGTGAGGAATCGTCCGTCGCTTCCGTCGGAGCCCATCATCCACACCTCTGATGGATGCCCGACCGCGGCCCGGGAGAAGGAGTTCTGGGTGGAGTCGTGAGACCACTCAGTCCTCCAGTTCCAGATCAGGGGCCTTCCGTGGGTGATTGTTGTGATCAGTCCGGTTTCCGGATCGATCAGGCAGATGTCCGTCCCGCCTCTGGCCTCCTTCGGCCTGTAGTCCCTGTTGAAGTGGTCCCTGTTCGGCCTGTCCGGTCGATACTGCCAAGCCGTCCTGGCCCCCGGGAGCAACCTCGTGTAGGTGACGGCGCGCCCGTCCGGCGACCATCTCGGGATGTTGGAGCCTCCGCCTCTGGTCTTCGGCGAGCCGTAGGATGTTGCGAACCAGTGGCTCTGCCCGTGGGTCAGCACCCTGTGCTCGCTTCCATCGGAACGGCTGATGCAGATGTCCGAGCGCTCATGGCCGGGGTCCTGTTTGTGCGCACATCGCTGGTAGAGGATCCATCGCCCGTCGGGCGACCATTCAGGGCCGAAATGGAGGTAGTCCGGGTGGCTTGCAAGGGGCAACCGCTCTCGGGTTTGGAGGTCCACGATGTAGATCTCGTAGGCGTTCCGGCCGGGGACATTGGTGATGTGGTATGCGGCTCGGGTTCCGTCTGGGCTGAGGCTTGTTCCGTAGGCATACCCAGCTTGCGAATCGATGGCCGACTGATGGCTGCCGTCCAGGTCGGCCGTCAGAATGCCCATCCTGCCATCCACATTCCAGGTCGCGAGAACCCGTTCCTCGCCGGGCAGAAGTCCGGCTATCGAAGTCAGGGAGCGGAGCCTGATCTCATCCAAGCCTCCGCTTTCGAAGTCGTGAATCCACAGGTGCGTTCTGGCAAAGGCGATGCTGTCCTTGGCCCCGAAGTCGGCCTTGGGGTTTTCCGGAGGTTCCTGGCTCCAGATGATGATGCGCTTGCCATCGGAGAAGGCGGGCCCCGGCTGCCAGCAGGCCTGTCCCGGGGCATTGAACCGAAGGTAGTCCTCCCTGCCGGAATCGAGGTTGATCATGCCGATCCGCCCCTGGGAACAGAACAGTATGTGGTCCCTCATTCTCCGGGCCATGCTCAGACCGCCTCCGCACCGACCATGTGGTCGTCCCTCGAGAAGGACGGTTGTAAAAAGCTTCCCGTCAGACAGAGGCTCTGCAGGGCTGGTCGTGAAGTTGAGTCACGGAACATATTAGAGGTTCCTTCGGCTGCCGCCGATTCCATGGACTACAGGGAGCGATTCCTGCAATGCATGGACTTCAAGGC
>Ga0172366_10000358_pt1 | contig 31929 bp, 31 predicted proteins | sample LakKivSesite69cm_FD_114533 | JGI IMG/M metagenome (GOLD analysis project Ga0172366, IMG submission 114533) | Sediment microbial communities from Lake Kivu, Rwanda - Sediment site 69cm | ecosystem: Environmental > Aquatic > Freshwater > Lake > Sediment | place: Rwanda: Western Province, Lake...
GATTCCATAAAGGATTTTCCCTTGGTACTTTACAACATCCCGATTTTTGCGGGATATGAACTCACCCCTGAACTAGTTGCCAAGTGTGCCGATTTAGAGAATGTTGTCGGCATCAAAGACAGTGGCGGAGACATCTCCAAATTCAACTTCATGCTGCACTTAGCCGGCGACAGAATAGCAGTCTTACAAGGCATAGACCTACTGTTTCTTCCATCATTGGCCATCGGATCACCCGGCGCGATGATCGGAGGTGGAAACGTAGCGGCGAAACCAGAGGTGCAAATGTACAACGCATTCATTGACGGAGATCTCAAGAAGGCAAGGAGCATTCATGAAAAACTTGTACCACTCTGGCTTGTCCTAGGCGGATATGGAACCTTTCCAGTCTCATACAAAGAAGCCGTTACCATGCTTGGAATACCAATGGGTCCAGCAAGGAAGCCCGCGGAGCCATTGATGGATGACCAAAGAAAGAAGATGAAAGAAACCCTCACACAAGTCGGATTACTTCAAGGATGAAGCTTCACACGACAAACCCGATCTTCGCAGATTTGTAAGTTTCAAATTGCTCGTGCGCTTCTTGAGCCTGGTCGAGCTTGTAGGTTGTGTCAACTATCTGGTCTAAATGAGTCTTATGAAGAACCAACAGATCCATAAGCTCTTGTATCGACTGGATCAGAAATAGACGGTTGCCAGTTACAAAGCGTTCATATAACAAGTCTGAATTGAACCCTGAGACTTCAAAGCGGTCCTTTCCAAAACCTACAGCGCAGACTTTTCCCCCTTCTTTCTTCACACTTTTCACTGCACTGATGAAAGCGTAGCCTGATGCTTCGACGGATGCATCGGCACCTTTTCCGTTTGTAACACTCATAATCAGCTTTGAAGGATCTTCTCTGGCGCCGTTGAAGACTTCATCGCATCCAAATTTCAATCCGAAACCCAGACGTTCCTCGCGAAGGTCAACGCCTATGACATGGGCGCCAAGGACTTTAGCTTCTAAAGCCGTGCACAGGCCAACTGGTCCAAGTCCGTAGACGACCAAGCTGGTGCGAGCATTTACTCCAAGTTTTTTCAACGCTTCGAATGCAGTCCCCGCGCAACAGCCCATCAAGGCTCCATCTGAGAAACTGAAAAAATCAGGTAACTTCCTGACCGATGTTTCACGGTTTAACACGTATTCCGCGAATGTCCCATTCACGTTCGTCGCCAGTAACCATTGACCCATTTCACAATATTCATGATTTCCTTCCAAACATCTGGGGCAGACGCCGCACCCTTGAGCATGATAAATCATCACTCGGTCGCCTTCTTTCACATATTCGACAGCGTCGCCGACTGCTTCGACTATGCCAGCTCCTTCGTGACCTTGAATGAGATTAAAGAAGAAACTTAGAAAGGATTCTTCCGTTTGAAAAGTCCTCAGAACAGGCATCGGCAATTTCCCATCCATATAACTTCTGTACAAATCTTTCAAAGGAGCTCTCCACTTGCCCATATCACTTCCACAGATTGTAGTAGCTTTGATTCTGACCAAAACCTCTCTTTTCTGAGGCTTCGGTACTGGGAACTCCCTTACCTCCGCCTTTCTATCTCCCTTGTACACTATTCCCTTCATACCTTCCTTCATTTCTCTGCGCCTCTTACGTGTTTGCCTAGGAATGAGAGCCAAGATGAACTGATAGTCAGTGTCTACTCTCTCACGCATATACGACTTGTCCTTGTCGCTAAAATTCTGTTCTGATCTTCTCAGACAACATTCTCGATTTTCATTGAGAATGGATGACTGACCTAGTAGGATTTTGGCAGACCCAGAACGTGTTCGCCGATGAAGGCTAAAGCCATTTGATGGGTTACTGGCGCTAATCTTATCAGATTTACCTCTCTCCACCATCGTTCCACGTCGTATTCGACAGCGTAACCGTAGCCTCCAAGAGTCTGCATAGCGTGGTAGACAGCTTGAAATCCAGCTTCAACAGCCACAACCTTCGCCATATTCGCTTCTGCAGCGCAAGGCTGCCCCCTGTCGTATAGCCACGCGGCTCTGTAATTGAGCATTCTGGCAGATTCGATCTTTGCCTTCGCTTCTGCGAGTGGAAACTGGAGCGCTTGGTACGAACCAATCGGGGCTCCGAAGACGTTTCTTTGCTTGCCGTGCTGAACAGCCTTCCTAATGGCGAGAAGTCCTATTCCCGCTGCAGCAGCGGAGAAGGACATTCTCTCAGGGTTCAACGTGTCAACTATGAGATACCAACCCTTGTCTTTCTCACCCAACATGTTTTCTGCGGGAACTTTGAGATCACTAATGTAGACTTCGCATGTTTTTGAGTAGTTGATCCCGTGCTTCTCTATAGGAGCAATTTCAACCGCCGGGTTGGGCAGATCTACCAGAAAAAGGCTTAGACCCATCGTTCTTTTTGGCGCTCGTTCCAATGAGGTCGTTCTTGTTACCAAAAGCATTCCCTTCGCTCGATCAGCTCCCGAGATGAACGTCTTTCGGCCATTGACCACGTATTCACCATCCTTTAGAGCGGCCATCGTCTGTATGTTCAGCGTGTTGGATCCGGCGTCAGGCTCAGTCAAAGCTAGACAAAACTCCATGCCCTTTGCAATTCTACCCAAGTACTTTTCCTTCTGATCCTCACTTCCATGCTTGACAACAGATAGGCCTCCGAAAATAGACGTCAAGCACAGAAACCATGTTCCGGCCAATCCGCAACTTTCAGACGTCAGAGTCTCCATCGCCAAAGTCATCTCAAGCATCCCCATTCCGCCTCCCCCGTACTTTTCAGGAATGACGATGCCCACAAAGCCCGCGTCGACAAGGGCTTTCCAGAAATCATCAGGAAAAGCGTGATTTCTGTCCTTTTCCCTCCAGTATTCGGGACCGAAGTCCTCAGCCAGTTCAGACGCCGCCTTGACTATCATCTTCTGCTCATCAGTCAACTCAAAATCCAAAATCCTCACCGCCAACTCTTGAAAAGAAAACACGTATATAATACTGTTTCTCGAAAACAACAAATGTCAAAGTAGTAGATCGAATTCAGAGAAAGATTCGAAAAGGAACCTCAGCGCGCAAACCAAGCGTTGCGGCCGGCCAAAATCACTTCGGCTGTCGTCTGTTATACACTTCAATCACGTAATTGTCCGGGTCACAGAATGACACAGCGTAGTATCCAGGCTCAAATTCAGGATGCTCTTCACATGGGAACAGGGCTTCAAACCCGCTATTCTTCATCTTTCTCTCAACGACGTCAACAGTTTCCTTGTCTTGAACAAGGATCGCCAGATGATCCGCCACAACGAACTCTTCTCCGGTCGGAGCCTTACGCTTAACCCTTGGTTCACGCAACTCGCCCAACCAGACCTGAAGACTCTGATTAGAAAACCCTACTCCATCCTCAGTGTCCATTATGATCTTGAAACCAAGCCCCTCCAACAAAACCTTGTAAAACTTCCTCGAATTACTCAAATTCGAAACTTCAACCCCAACATGACCAACAACCGCTTGAGTCGGCTTACTTGAAACCATAACATCACACCACGGCAACGACTGAGGCGCTCCTTCACTTAAATAACTTTCGAGCCAATGAAAACGGGTGACTTTCGCGGGTTTGTGGGTGTGCATCCCTAAGACAACATCTTTTTATTGAGGGGATCGATCGGATCGTGATTTTCGCCTACTTCATAGCCGCTGTCAACTCCGTGGGTGTAAACCCGCCGACGTTCGTGTACATGATACTCTTCATCTAATTGGTCCTGTTCATGGTCTTCGCAGTTAACTAGGCTCTGCAGTACATGGCCGTCGGACGCTGGAAGGATTACCTGTATGGCGAGCGAATCTACATCATACTCAGTTTCGTGGCCAAAACACTACTAGCCTGGCTTGTGTTCTCCGGAGTATTTGCCCCATACTAAGGATTTCCCGCACAACCTCTTTTTTATCCGGATTGTTTCTGGTTGAACCTAGGCATCTTCGTTCTGCAGTTTCCAAACATGCCACATTCTTCAGTCTCATTGTCCCTGGTGAAAAGTCCAAGATGTACTAGGACTAGAGTCCAATCAAGTTCAGGTTAGCTACCAAGAAGACTTTATCAAAGGTTGCCACTAACGTTCTCTCTTTCCTTGTATGTACTCTTCCACTGATTGTTTTGCGATAGAATCTGGCACTTGAATCGGTGGATGTTTAAATGCGTATGAGGATATGCTTAGAAGTTGACCAGCTATTTTGCGGTCTAATGCCAACTTAACCGCCCTTATAACGTCAATCACAACGCCTGCGCTGTTCGGTGAATCCTCAACCTCAAGCTTAACCGTAACGGTCAACGGCCTATCGCCAAACTTTCTGCCCTTAAGCCAAATGTAACAAATCTTCTTGTTCTCTAAGAACGGCACGTAATCCGAAGGACCAATCCTTGTAGGCAACTCATACGGTACAAGACTTGTGACCGCCTCGGTTTTGCTAATCCGCTTGGTCTTCAACCGCTCTTCGACCGTCATATTCAAAAAATCAGTGTCTCCGCCAAGATTCAGTTGATACGTCTCATCAATAATCACACCCCTATCTACGCACAACCTAACTAGATTCCGATGCAAAATAGTCGCACCCAACTGACTCTTCACGTCGTCCCCAGCCACCGGCAAGCCCTTTTCATCAAACTTTCTGCTCCACTCAAGGTCAGAAGCGATGAACTCCGGGATACAATTAACAAACGCGCAACCAGCGTCCAAAGCAGCCTGAGCATAAAACCGCGAAGCATCATGGCTTCCAACGGGCAAATAATTGACAAGCACATCTGCTTTTGCCTCCTTCAAGGTGTCCACCGCATCCGCCGGTTGGGCCTCTTTCTCATCATAAACTTTGAAAGGCGCCTTCATATGTTCAGCTACACTGTCCAAAACCGTGCCACGCAAGACCTTCACACCTAGATTGGGCACATCGGTAAATTTCACGGCGCAGTTCGGCTCCGTGAATATGGCCTCTGACAAATCTTTGCCAATCTTATTCTTGTTAACATCGAAAGCTGCAACAAACTTCACGTCTCTTGTGTGGTATCCGCCGAAATTAACATGCATCAAACCCGGCACAGCTACGTCTTCCTTCACATCCTTGTAATATTCCACTCCTTGAATCAATGCAGACGCAGAATTTCCCACGCCTACAAGTGCTACGCGAATTTCCGGCAAGTTTACAATACTCCTTACGCTGTTTGGTTTAAGGCTTTAATGACCGTCTGCTCTATAACTTTTTCTAGAAAGATAACAAGATTAAAAGGGAACTTGAACCAGATAAATCACGCGAGGAGAAGGTGAACATTATGAGTGAAAGCGAAGTGGAAGTGAAATACGAGCCTTTCAAAGAAATCGTGGTCATGGAAAAGAATTACTTTCCAACTCCTGACGAAATCGCACGGTTCGCCTCAATCATCGCTGGCGGCAAAACTGCAGGCCTATACTGGGCCGAAGGCGTGATTTTTCTGTATTTTCCGTTGGCAGCGTCAACAGAAACAACTGCCAAAATGCTCGTTGAACAAAAACGGGTTTACTGGACCTTTCTCGGTTACTCGCTCATGCCCAAATATCAACCTGTAATCGAAACAAGAGAGAAAATGATCGTACCCGTGGTTGACATGACCTCCAACCCATTGATTAAGAAAGTTGCAGTCTGGTTGAAAGAGCAAAAATAAACCCATTTTTCTAAAACTCATTTTTGAGCATGAAGACATCTGATAAGGAGTTTTAACTCGTTGCGGAGCTTGTGCTTAAGAGGGAAGGTTTTTTCTGGAGAAGGTGAAGGAACAAAATTCATCAAGCTTCAATGGGTAAAGAACCAGATAAAAGAAAAACTCGGGTTTACTCCCTACCCTGGAACATTGAACATAAGGTTGAGCCAAGACAACGTCAAACTCAAGGAAGCGTTAACAGATGTAAAAGGCATAGAAATCTGGCCTTCTGCAGGTTTTTGCCGTGGGAAACTTCTCAAGGCCTATTTGATGGGCAACGTGGAATGTGCCGTCGTTGTTCCAGAAGTCGCCGGTTACCCGGAAGACATAATAGAAATTATAGCGTCAACAAACTTGAGGGAAAAACTTCATCTCGCAGATGGCGACATAGTCGACTTCAAGATTATGCTTTGACGCCATATTTTTTTCGCTTGCTCCGGAGAAAGCTATCAGTATATTCTTTTAGACATTGTTTTTTCTGCAGGTACAGTCCATATCTTACGAGAGCGTTCATTGCTCTTGCGGCGTCTTCTGGTGAAGAGTAGGCTGGAATGCTCAACTTGTCAAACCTTGAACGGATGTTCAAAGCCATTTCTGTTTCACCAATGTCACAAGCAACCATAGGCTTCTCATACCTGCTGGCGACCTTCGCCACTTTATCGACGTAGTCCTCTTGCAAAGCTGGAGTATGATGCAAACCGAGCATTATTATGCTGTCAACTTCCGGGTCTTGGAAAAGAATTTCCGTTGCAAGCTCAAACATTTCTGATGTTACTGAGCCAGTCACGTCTATGGGGTTAAGGTTTGTTGCGAACTTCGGAAGCTTACCATCCGCCTTCAACTTCTCAAATTTGCTGATTGTTTTTTCCGAAAAGCGTTTAACTGTTAATCCCTTCAACCCACATTCGTCAACCGCCATTATGCCTGGGCCTCCTGCATCAGTGATGATTCCGACGTTTTTCCCTTTGGCAGGTATCTGCATCGATAACGCCTTTCCAGCATGGAAAAATTCATCCATGTCCTCTGCCCTCAAAATTCCCGTCTGCTCAAAAGCAGCATCATAAATCTTATCCGATCCAGCTATAGCGCCAGTGTGCGAAGCAGCGGCCCGTGCGCCAGCCTCTGTTCTGCCAGATTTCAAAGCCACAACAGGCTTTATCTTCGTAATCTCTTCACCCGCTTTCAGAAACTTTCTTCCTGACCTGATATCTTCAACATACAGCAAAACCACATTAGTTTCCTCGTCATGCAACAGGTAGCGCAGCATCTCTGCCTCGTCCACGTCGATCTTGTTACCAAAGCTCACAAACTTGCTGACCCCTGTGTGCAAACCGGCCAAATAATCCAGAGCCGCTGCGCCGAACGCACCGCTCTGCGTGACGATCGCTATGTTTCCAGGTATAGGACGCGGCGTCGCAACAACCTCATCCCCTGTTGTCAGAACCTTTGTCTCCGGCAGAAACAGCATGTCCACACCTGTCCTAGAATCATAGACGCCAAGACAATTAGGACCCAAAACCCGTATTCCTGCCTCTTTAGCTATGGTTGCCACTTCATTTTCAAGCTCATGGTTTCCAACCTCTCCGAAACCTGCACTGATTATTACAGCCGTCTTGACTTTCTTAGCCGCTGCTTCCCTCATTGTTTTCGGCACAATGTCTGCGGGAACAACAACAACAACCAATTCCACCTCATCAGGGATTTTAGTTATAGTCGGGTAACACTTTACCCCCAGAATCGAATTTTCGTTCGGATTGACAGCGTAAATTTCGCCTTTGAAAACCTGCCTCGTCTTGTTATCGACAAAATTTTTGAAAATCACGTGCCCCGCCTTGTCTATCTTTTTCGTCGCTCCCACAACCGCGACTGAATTGGGTTTAAAAAAAGCACCCAGCCTCTTAGTTGCCTCATACATAAGCCTTTTCACCGTTTGCTTCTAAGAATAACTATGGGTTTATGTCTTACTCTATCCAGCATCTCCCAACTCACACCTGCCAAATCTACTTTAAACTTGTCAGCCATATCCCACACTGTTCGGCCAGCACCGAAACCTCTAGACTGATTCGCAACCTCAGCAACCTCCAACGCATTCTCAACCGAAACCGTGCATCCAGCAACAGCCAAAGGCGTAGCCCTCCGTTCAAACCTAAACATCCGCCCGACAACATATGCAACAACCCCCCCGAAAGAATGAATCCCCCTAATCGGTTTTGGACGCGGCGTAAAATGAAAATTCCTAAACGAATAAGTCTTATCAGTGTCCACGATCATCACAAAAACTTTCTTCCGCAGAACAGACCATATCTGGCCACGCATTTTTTTGGCTATCCCATCAGCATTATTCAAAGGCAAACTCACGTATGAATAGGGTAAATTGCTTCCATCAATGCCTCCTTCAGAACCAAACATCAAAGCCTGCAATAAGCCCGCATACTGCAAAGCCACCTGTTTATGACAACCACCCATGCTCAACGGATACCCACGAAGCCGACACAACAGCTTTGCCCGAAGACGACACAACGGACCGAGAAAGTAGCCCCAGACGATCCGCATCCAAAACCTTGCAATCAGCATGGCATTTAAACTAGGCTTAACCCTGCTTTCATCCACAATATTGCCTAAAGCGGTTGAAATCGCCTTTTCAGAAACAACCACAAAATCCCCATCGCAAATCCTTCCCCGTACCCCTCTAACAATCTCTCCCAGGTAATCCTTCCCCGGTCTCCAATACCTTGTGGTTACAGTCAAAACCTTAAATTTAGTCATTAACGCAACCGTGTAAAATCAACGTGTTCCTATTATATTAGACATGATTAGCTCCCCCCTTTCTGCGGAACAAGTTTACAGCGGTAAAAATTGTTAGCTCGATGGTCTACGTTTGTAAAGCAATAGTATGATATGTGCAGCAAACATGTAAAACAAAGAATCAGAAGTGCGATGTGCACGTGTTCTAAACTTTGGAACTGTCTGTTCTAGACCGTAGAATTATATGTTGGGAAGCTGCATACATCAGTGATGATGGAAATGCGTCGGGCAATATTGGTTTTCGCATTGGTTGTGGTCACAGTCGTTTCTTCTTTTGCTATAGTCTATCCGAGCTTATACAATGGAATGAAGAGCAGGGAAGATACTGTAGTGGGAAAAGGAACTGTCAAATATCTAGATTTTGAAGGAGGTTTCTACGGAATAATCGGCGATAATGGAGAGCGCTACGATCCGCTTAACATGGCTGAAGAATTTCAAGTCAATGGTTTACGCGTGCACTTTGAGGTAAAAATACTTCATGAAACCGGCACCTTTCACATGTGGGGAAAACCAGTATCCATAGTAAATATTCAAAAGTTGGGCGTCAATGACAAGTGAATGGGGAGAATGAGTGATTTTGTATGCGTTCGATGGAAAATTCCTCCAATACCCTCTCCTTTCTTCCTTCACTCATTCCCCCACCAAAGGTATCTCTTTAAGAATATGAGTGCAGAGAAATCTTCAAGGAACCTGAGCAAAAACCACCAACACAAACAGCAAGTGCTTATTGTCCAAGGTGCCACCAATATTTTGTTAGAACTCCAAAAGAGTGCGCTGTAAAATCTCATAGCTCTTACAGACTGCGGAATTTTTCCTTTATTTCTCGAATGTTGCATTCTGGCGGTTTCATTTTTCCTTCAGTGCACCAGCCAAGTTCGACGCAGGTCGGTCCGCAGTTCTCAAACAATACAGACGCAGCTTTCTTCGCTTGCTTCAGCATTTCAATTGCAACTTCTCTAATCTCCCATTGAGCCCGAGCGCAGCATCGCAAATTGAAGAAGTGCCGCAGCTCCCTAGCGTTCATCGTCACGATTATGTTGGTTTTCGCAGCATTCGCCAGAATAAATCTTGCATCCTCTTTCGGAATTTTCATCTTCAAAAGTTTCTGGTAAGTTTCAGAAATTCTCTCCAACGTCTCGTCAAAAACTCTCTTGGCTTCTGCATTGCCTGCAATACTTTGTGGCGTCACATATTTCTCTAAAGTATCGTACGTTACATAGCGTTGACTCTGCTGCGTGTACGAGGCGATGCGGTGTCTGACAAGCTGATGTGTCATAGCCCTCGACACGTCCTCAATGCTAAAAGTGAAAGACGCATGCTCAATAACAGAAGCATGCCCATAACCAGTCACCCGCCGAATTTTCGCCTTGGCAGTTTCAAGATCCATTTTCGCCAGAATCTCCGAAGGTCTTCCACTCCTTATCGACGTTGACGCCGCAGCTCCGCACAAAAGCTCCGCATCCGCTGTGTAACGGAGAAGCTTAACCCTCAATTCCTAACCCACCCTTTCATTCTGACACGAAAGTAATAGACTATTGGAAAATCACGTATAAATTATCTATCAAGGCATATAAAATAATGCTAATAAGAGCGCACGTGTGCATCTTACTTTTGAGAGAAAAATATAGATTGCAAGATCGTTGTAGAGTTAGAAGATGTGAGGAATTGTTTCAATGAGTGGTGACGCAGATGTTGTTCGGCAAGCATGGAGTCACTTTGAAGATTTTCAACACGTGTTCCTAGCAACTATGGATGGTGATCATCCAAGGGTTAGACCAGTGACGCTGATCTATTTTGACAAGAGATTTTGGGTTACAACGGGAACAAGAAGCGCAAAGGTCAGACAGATACAAGATAATCCCAATGTGGAGTTCTGTTTGCTTTTCAAAGAGGCAGACGATGACTGTTGTATAAGAGTCGGCGGACTGGCCGACATAATCAAGGACAGAGAAACAAAGGCAAAGATAGCTAAGCATTGTGATTTCTTCAGCAAACATTGGGAAAGCGTGGATGACCCTGACTACACTTTATTGGAGATACGTCCTGCTGAAATTACATATGTAAGCCCTGAAAAAATCACCAGCGTGAAACTCTAACACTTGCACTGGCAAATATGTCAAACGCCACACTGAAAAGCCTAGCAGGCTCTTCTATGCTCAAAATGGCTGAACAGACAAAATAGTGTTGACTATTGCCACAGTCCCAGTGTTCACTATAGTACTGGAACCCTTACGGCATTCTGCGTCAGTATACTTGACCATGTGTGTTGACGTTTAACCGTCGATGATTTTTATTAAGATAATCTTTTAAAACCGGAGCAAGAATAGGATATAATCAGGAATTAGCCTCCGGTGGGTGTTGTTGTCTTCGCTTGAACATTTACAGAACGGTAGATATGCTATCATAAAAAAGCTCGGCGAAGGTGGAAAAGGCATCGTGTACAAGGCCAGAGACACCGCTTTGAACCGCGTTGTTGCAATTAAAATGCTTAGAAGTGCAGTTTCAAGCGAAGACGCATATTCCCGTTTTATGCGTGAAGCACAGGCTGTAGCGAAGCTTAATCATCCAAACATCGTTTCCATCTATGACATTGGCAAAGAAGGTGAAAAACAGTTTTTCGTCCTTGAATTTGTTGACGGAATGAGTCTTCGCGAGCTTATGAAAACATATCCTGAAGGCAAATGCGACTTGCAGACAGTCCTAAGAATCAGCATAGACGTTTGCAGCGCTCTCCAATATGCACATTCTCAGGGCGTTCTGCATCGCGACCTCAAACCCGAGAACATCTTGATTACCGAAGAGGGCATTGCCAAACTGATGGATTTCGGCTTGGCCAAAATGCTCGGCCAGCCTAGTATCACGCAAGAAGGAATAATCGTGGGCACAGTTGCTTATGTGGCTCCAGAAAATGCGTTAGGAAAAGGCGCTGACGCCAAATCTGACCTATATTCCTTCGGTGCAGTGCTTTACGAGATGGTGACTGGAAAACCGCCCTTCGCCGGAGAGGACCCCGTGAAGGTTATTTTTGGTCATATTCATGACTATCCTGTTTCGCCGATTAGGCTGAACTCGAAGGTTCCGCAGGCTTTGGCCGATTGTATTATGAAGCTTTTGGAAAAGGAACCTGGAAAGAGATATCAAAATGCGGCAGCTTTACTTGAAGTGTTGAGAGGCATTGGTGAAGATTTCTTAAGGGAAACTCTTGTGCCCTCTCGCAAGCCAAGCGTTGTTGTTCCAAGTCCTCGTCCTTCAGCAATAAAAGAGATCCAGCTTATCGACAGAGTTGAAGAGATGAGTCTTCTCAAAGAGGCGGTTGATAGGGCAGTTCGCGGCGAAGGTGGTCTCGTTTTCCTCTACGGAGAAGCGGGAATCGGCAAGACACGATTGGCAAGAGAATTGGGAGCTTATGCACGCTTACGTGGTATGCAAGTTCTCTATGGGCGATGTCCAGCTTTGTTCAGAATGGACGGGGTGCCGCCTTATGTTCTTTGGAACGAGGTGATCAAAGACTATCTGCAAATTTGCGCTCCTGAACAACTGTACAAGGTTATTGGCTATTATCCAAGCGAAGTTTGCAAGTTGGTTCCCGAAGTCAAACAAAAGTTGGGCACAATTCCTCAGTCTCTTCCAATAAGTCCTGAACATGAGCGTGACAGGCTTTTTGAAGCAGTTTCGCAGTTAGTTACCAACATTTCCAAGGAAGCGCCGTTGCTTGTTGTTCTTGATGATCTGCAGTGGACTGACCAGTCTTCGCTTCTGCTGCTGCATTATTTGGCTCGCGGTGTCCACAAGGAGTCTCTGCTTCTTTTAGGCGACTATCGTGACAGTGATATTGATGAGAGACATCCATTAACTCCTGTCTTAACAGAATTGAACAGAGAGCGCTTGCTTCAATCCGTCCAATTGAAACGCATGTCTTTCGATGATATTTCAGAGATGATTAAACAGATCTTGGAGCAAGACGATGTTCAAAGGGAGTTTTGTCAACTGGTCTATGAGAAGACGAAGGGCAACCCGTTCTTTGCTGAAGAAGTCATAAAGTCCCTAAAAGAAGAGGAAGTCATCTACCGTGATGGAAACAAGTGGAAGATTAAAGAAGTTGCGCAGATTGAGTTTCCGAAAACCGTCAAGAGCGTCATAAAGGCGAGAATATCTCGCCTAGATGATGATTGTCAAAACGTTTTGACCTTGGCCTCTTTTGTTGGAAAGGATTTCACTTTTGAAGCTCTGTGCGGTGTCACCGGGGTTGAAGAGGACAAGCTGCTTGAATTACTGGAGAAGATGCTCAAAACCGGATTGATCAAGGAGAAGCTGATCCGCGGCGAAGATGTCTATTCCTTTACCGACATCATAGTGAGGGACGTGGTTCATGAGGAAGTCAGCCTTTTGAGGCACAAGAAGCTTCACGGCGTCGTGGGATGCGCCTTAGAGAAGGTCTACGCTGACAATGTTGACCAGCATCTTGGAGAGCTTGCCTACCATTTTCTAGAGGGTGGCGATAAGAAAAAGGCGCTTGACTATTTCTTGAAGGCCGGGGAGAAGGCTGCGAATATTTATGCCAATGGTGAGGCGGCTTCCTACTTCCAGTCTGCCCTCAGGCTTCTTGAGGAGAAGGAGGGTGAACCTCGGGAGAAAGGACGTGTCCTTGAAAGGCTTGGAGACATCAAAAAGCTTGTTGGGGAATATGATGCGAGCATAAAATATTGGAATGATGCCATGCTCTTGCGGAAAAAACTGAATGAAAAAGAAACCGTTGCAAGACTGCACAGAAAAATGGCGAATGCTTTTTGGATGAATCTGGGCAATAGTGAAAAGGCTAAAGAGCATCATGGAGAGGCTCTGAAGATTTTGGAAGCCGAGCCTGAAAGCGTTGAATTGGCAAGTCTCTACGAGGACATGGCGGGCATGGTCGCGATGGGGGCTACTGGAGACATTGCTCAAGCCCTTTCTTGGGGGGAGAAAGCACTTGCGCTTGCCAAAAAGCTGAACGCTCATGATGTTATCGCACTTTCATACATGTGGTTGGGAGAGATTCTGAGTTGGCTTGGAGAAAGAAGGAAAGCCATTGAATGCTTCGAGAAAGCGTTGAGTATAGCACTAGATAATGGTTACATGGAAACCGCAGTGTGGGCATATGACGACCTAGCCGCTTTTGACACTCAACGGAGAAATGAAAGACGCTTGGAATACTATGAGAAGGCATTCGAGCTGGCGAAAAGAGTAGGGACGATTGAGTGGATATCTCTGATTGGTCATCATCTGGCAGCTACTTATGTGGGCATGGGAGACATGAGCAGAGCAATTCCGTTGACGGAAGAATCAGCGGCATTGAACAGGAAAGCTGGCAACATGAGCCTACTTTCATGGTCTTTGAATTTTCTTGGACTTATTTACCAGATTCTTGGGGAGTGGGACAAGAGCGAACAATATCACAAGGAGGCTATGAGCATTTCTCAAAGGTTAGACGATTTTCAGTCAATCGCGTCTAGTTGTGGACGACTCGGATGGCTACATTTTGACAAAGGCGAATATACAACAGCAAGGGAATTGTTCGTTCGATCGATCGAAGTTTGTGAACTACACGGAGCAAAAGGACTACAAATGTCGTTATCTCAATATCTTATCTATACTTATATAGAGCTTGGAGAAATCGAGAAAGTCGAGAATCTGATTGACAATTTGCAGAAGTTTGCTGTCGAAGTGGAGGACAAAGAGCTAACCGCTGGGGCGGATGCGCTGAGAGCAATGCTATTTCGCGCCCAAAAGAAATGGAAAGAAGCTATTGAATACTTTGAAAAAAGTCTTCAGGAGTTTGAGGCTCTAAATGCAAGGCGCTGGAACGTTTACATTTTTGCCAAAGTGGTCCTCTGTGAATACGCTCGAGTTTATTTGGAAAGAGATCAAGAAGGCGACAGAGAAAAAGCTCACAACCTACTCAACCAAGCATTAGAAATATTCCAGAAAATGGGCGCCAAAAAAGAGATAGAAAGAATAATTGCCAAAAAGAAACTCCTTACAGCTTAAAATTATTCGCTTTGGCCTTGTGGAGACAACCTCTCTATGCTCGCATCTGTAAATGGAAGAATAGCCAGGAAAGACATTCACATAGTTGATGTGGCCTAATTTCCTCAGATCAAGGGATTGGGCTGAAGGCTCGCAGGTATTGTTAAAAGTGTGCTCGTTAAGGCTTGACATAGTAGCTAAAGGATCACTCCTTGTAGGCCTTGAACCAAGAAGTAAACGCCCAGCAATGCCATGAAAATCCCGAGTAGGATTGATATCTCTCTTTGTCGTGGGTTTATGTACTTCTCGTGCCGGTGCACCACAAATGAGACAAATACGTAGTAAGCAAAGTCAGAAAGCCAGTGGCCCATAGTGACTATGGCGACGCCGACGACGCCCATTGTTTCGATGCCCCTAACAAGAAGAGCCAGCCCTGCCGTGGCCCACCATGGAGGCTGAGTAGGGTTAAAGGCGGTGTAGAATACTCCACCAACCAGCGAGGAGTTCACTCTAGAGGTTTCCATTTTTATCTCTCCGCTCTTGCTTCTAATCATGCTTATCCCCATGAGCGCAAGGGCTACGCCCCCTATCACATAGATAACCAATTCGTTATGGGCTATCATTCCACCAAAGCCAACTAGAATTATAACAACTATCACCGACTCCCAAAGAGCGTGACCTAAAATTATCGTATGACCTGTTATTTTCCGCTTCTTTGAGGTGTCAAAGACCGTGAATGCTAAGAGAGGCCCAGGAATTACGGCCCCACTAAGCCCAGCGATGAAACCTAGGAAAAGTAAAGCGAGAACTTCAAACACCATACTTTGCTCAATCCAACTGTTCTGAACTTCCTAAGGCACGCAAGCTCTTATGGTTTGCTGGGATAATCCGTTAGAATGGAATATCAAAAGCCTAGAGATGAAATCCTATGGAACCCCAGCGACCAGCAGCAATGATTGGCTTTCACCATTTGTCAAAGAAATAGAACGTCTTTGCTATATTATAGAGCTGAATGAGAGGACTATAATTTCTTGTTAGACATGTGCATAGACGCGGTCGCTTGCGTATTTTCCGCTCTGCATTTCTTCCTCTATTTCATGCAGAAGCAATATTCGCCTGAAGGTCGGCGGATGCGTTGAGAACCAACTGTTTATCGTTCTCCATGTAGATTTCGCTTCTTTCTCCATGGCCAGTTCCAATTCCCTTTCATCCAAGACTCCGTCATGATCCAAATCGTATTCCTCTTTCTTATCCATTATCTCATGAATCTCCTGTTTAGCCAATGCAGGATCGCCTATGTAGAAGGCTCTAACGCCTGATGGTGCTTTTGGTGAAAGCGAAAGTCCGTAAGTGATTTTTGCCAGCGCACTTTCAAGGTTTCTAGGAGCACCTGTCACATAGGCTGAGTACGCATCCGAATAATGCTCCCGCAATCTGCTGAGCCTCATTACACACAGCAATGAAATGATGTAAACCACATAAGAAAGAGCTCCAACCGCGAACAACGCTGCTCGCATGCTGCCCTCGTCTCTTTGTCTACGTGAACCTCCTGAAACCCACGCGGCTTGCCATGTTCCCCGTGCAACAAGATAAGCAAGCAACGGCAGTGCTGAAAGCACCGTCATCACAATGTAATCCTTATGTTTTATGTGCCCCAGCTCGTGTCCAATGACGCCTTTGACCTCATCTTCATTCAGATTCTTAAGCAGTCCTTCATGAACTGCCAAAGTGGCACTGCTAGCGGTTCTCCCAAAGACAAAGGCGTTAGGAGTGTTCTCCGGAACTATCGCCAGCCTCGGCATCGGTATCCTGCTCTTATCTGCCAGTTCTTTCACGATGGATTCAAGCCATGGGTTTTCACCAGACTTCAGATACTGCAGACGCGTTGACATCCTAACGATGGCTGGGCCGATGAGATACTGAAACAGTATAAAAATGATTGGAAGCACGATTATGAGGATCAGGTCGTAGGTTAAGCTCAGCTGGACAACGAATGCCTGAATAATGAATAATACGGCTGCGAGGAATGTGGCAAAGATGAAGGCGACTAGAAATATGCTTGTTCCCATTGCAGCTTTCAACTGGGCTAATCCAGCCAAAGTTTCGCCACCGTATCTTATTGAACAGAAAAATTGGCCGAATTAAAGTTTTTCCTTAGTATGAGGAGAGGAAAATTAAGATAGATGATTCGTACATAAACTAAAAGAAGCCGGCAAAACACGCAGCCAGTTAAAGGTGAAAACCAGTTTGGATGTGCGCTCACTGATATTCCTGATGGAACTGGCAAGCTCCGTCATAAGCTTCATCGTCGGATACTACGCGTTGAAAGCCTACAAAACCACAGGAGCAAAAGGACTCCTGCTCCTTTACTTGGGATTCCTAATCCTCGGCATAGGCACTTTCCTGCGCTTCGTAACGGCAACCTACTTTGGCATCATACTCCGAGCCTTCCCAACAATAGAGCACCGCTTGACAGGACTCGTGAACCTCGCCGCACTGATCTACATGCTAACGCAGCTCATAGCCTACGGGCTCTTCACAGCCACCTATGTGCTACAAGCCACAAGCACAAGTTCGCGAACAGCAGAAGCAGGCGCCGTTGCAGCTGCGGCAGTGCCAATTGTCAGACTTTTCGTCATTCCCCAACTTGAGCTAATTGCAATAACGTTACTAGGGTTCATCACCGTATACACTTTCACCAATTGGTTGCTCAAACGAGGAAGCGGAGCTGCTTTGGTATTTCTAGGATTCGGACTCATGCTTCTAAGCCACATGTTCTTCTTGTTAATAATCATAGAAGAATTGTCCCTTACGTTCCTTGTTCTTGGGCAAGTAACCCAACTAGCCGGCTTCCTATGTCTGTTGACGATGCTGGCTAGGGTGAGCAAAACAAATGCGTAGGGAACATAAAGAATACCGTTCGAAAGCCCGCATCTACGCCGACATTCTGAACTCTATACTTAGGCATGGCGGGAAATCCGGGCCGACACGGATTCTTTATGGTGCAAACCTTTCCTACGACCGGTTGATGAAACATTTACGCCAGCTCATCGATTTGGGACTTGTTCAAGAGGAAAAAGAAGGCAATGAAGTCATTTTCAAGTTGACAGATAAGGGCAGAACCTTCGTGTTAGAGTTTGTTAAAGTGGAAAAGTTCGCTGAAGCCTTTGGAATAACCATCTAGACATGTACGATTCGTCCATACGAATCATGCGTCACGCCTTTTAAAGACCACGACTTAGGTCTTCTTAAGGTTGGAAATATGTTGGGAATGAAGTCCCAGAAAAAGGCAATATTTGCATTTGCTGTCCTCGCCATGATAGCAGCTGTGTCAACATTAATGGTCGCTTATCCCGCATTCGCAGCCACTGAACCGGAAATCCATACCAAGAACATTGCAGTCAAAGCTAAGGGCTGGGCATTCGAGAGAGTAGACAGCGAAACCATCAAACAACACAACGTCACACTGGAATTAACACTTGAACTTGGAGAAAGAAAAGGCCAGATAGTTGTAATCGCCAACGCAAGTGGCTCAGTAGACGTCAACGGAACAATCTATGCCATCCAAAGCAGCAAAGGCTTAATTCTGACAAAGAGACGCTTGACATTGATGCGATGCGTCGGGATTGATCCCGAAGGCCACGAAATAACGTTAGGAGTCCAAGCAGTCTACTTCTGGTGGGGCGGAAAACTCTTCGCCCTCAGAGCCAAGGCAGTGCTTCGAACCACAGAAAGTCCGATGCTGCTACTAATGAGAGGCGCAGCAAAAGCCCAATAAGCTCCCATCTTTTTTTGACAAGACCTCTTTTCTACCCATTAAAAATATCGCCGTTCTGAGAGATATCGTTGAAAAACCTTGAACAACAGCTAGGAATGCTTATATTTTTTGCAAGTTTTCAGTCTCTCGGTTTGGAGGCATGGAAATTGAAAGTTGAAGCTTTCCAAGACGTCAGAAACCAAATTGGCTTTTGCGGAATTTGGTGCGGCAGTTGTGCAGCGGGCAATGGAGCCATTTTGGAATTGACAAGAAGATATGAACAGATCGTCCAAAACTATAACTTGGAAAAGCGGGCTCCTAAGGAATTCGACTTCAAAGAATTCGCGAAAGGGCTTACCAGCATACAAGCCATGTCCTTATGTCCCGGGTGCAAAAAGGGCGGCGGGGCTCCAGCTTGCAAAATCAGGGTCTGTGCATTGAAGAAGGGCCTAGATGACTGCAGTCGATGCGAGCTACTTGTAAAATGCGAAGACTTTGGAGAATTAGAGAAAAGCCATCCTAAAATAAAAGAAGACCTACTGGAAATCAAAAACAACGATCGAACAAAGCTGGTAGAAAAGTGGACCAACGAATTAAAAACAAAATGGCCTCATTGTGTTTTAGTCTGCGACTCCGACAAGAAATAACTGGAACAGACTCGTCGAGGTGCACTTCAAGTACCAACATACCGATCTTGCAGGGAACCTACAATCGCTGATCAGATGCCATTCTCCTGAAGAGTGAGGTATATATGTCTGTTTGTATAAGCTAAAAATTCGTAGCCTCACATGTATGGAGATACTCCAATGGCCGAAGAGCAGAAGGAAGAACACAAGGTGGAACAGAAGGTGGAACAGAAAGAAAAGGAGAAAGATACTACACAAGAGGAAAAGCTTCAGCACGCGTTAGATGAGGAAAAGAAGCGTTCAGAAGAGTATCTGACGCGGTTGAAGTATGCGCAAGCGGATCTTGAGAACTTAAAGAAAAGGTGTGACCGGCAGATAGAAGAGGTGGAGAAGTACTGCAATGAACGTTTGATCCTAGAACTGCTAGATGTAGTTGATGAATTGGAGATGGCTGTCAAGTCCGGTCGTTTTTCCAACTCTTCAAAAGCCGTAATTCAAGGTGTTGAAATGACCCTTAAAAAGCTGAAAAAAGTGTTGGAAAATGAGGGAGTATCTCCAATAGAATGCCTCGGTCAGCCTTTCGATCCGTCCAAACATAGTGCTGTCGCCAAGACAGAAAGGGAAGACGCCAAAGAATGCACGATAGCAGAGGAAGTAAGGAAGGGTTATACTATGAGGGAAAAGGTGATTAGACCGAGCATTGTAAAGGTTGTGGTAAAACCTTCAAAATCACAAACAGGGATGAATTCAAATGAGTAATGTAAAAGCTGGAGAAAAAGTGTTAGGAATCGATCTTGGAACAACAAACTCCGCAGCAGCCATTTACGAAGGCGGAAGGGCCACTGTAATACCCAGCGCTGAAGGGCCTACAATGGCTGGAAAGATGTTTCCTTCAGTCGTCGCCTTCACCAAAGACGGCCAACTACTAATAGGGGAAACTGCGAAAAGACAGGCAACTGCGAACCCTGAGGGAACGATATACGAGATAAAAAGGAAGATGGGAACTGACTACAAAGTCAACATCTCTGGAAAGGACTACACTCCACAGCAGATCTCTGCCTTCATACTGCAGAAGATAAAGAGGGACGCCGAAACCTATCTGGCCGCTCCGATGAAGAAAGCGGTTATAACGGTTCCCGCCCACTTCAACGACAACCAACGTCAAGCCACAAAGGACGCGGGAGAGATAGCTGGCTTCGAGGTTGCACGGATAATAAATGAGCCGACTGCAGCATGCCTCTCGTACGGCATTGACAAACTGGAAAAAGAGATGAAGATACTGGTTTTCAGTTTCGGCGGCGGCACGCACGATGTGACTGTAATGGACTTTGGCAAAGGAGTTTTTCAGGTGCTATCAACCAGTGGTGACACGCAGATCGGTGGCACGGATCTAGACAATGCAGTCATGGATTACCTCTTGGAAGAATTCAAAAGACAGACAGGCATCGACCTGCGCAATGACAAGATGGCAATGGCAAGGCTGAAGGAGGCTGCTGAGAAAGCAAAGATAGAGTTATCGACACTAATGGCCACAGATATTGATTTGCCATTCATATACAGCGACTCATCTGGGCCTAAACACCTCCATTTTACGCTGACAAGAGCGAAACTTGAGGCACTGGGGCAACCGATAGTTCAGAAGACAGAACGCACGATGATAAAGTCTCTTGAAGATGCAAAGTTAACCCCCAAAGACATAGATAAAATAATTCTCATCGGCGGAATGACAAGAATGCCCCTTGTCCAGAGATTTGTCGAGCAGATAATGGGAAAACCTGCAGAGAGAGGCGTAGACCCGATGGAGTGTGTTGCGATAGGCGCTGCAATACAAGGTGCGGTGCTCGCAGGAGAAGTGAAAGATCTGCTACTGCTTGACGTTACGCCGCTGTCTCTTGGTGTTGAAACCCTTGGTCACGTATTCACAAGAATCTTGGAGAAAAACACCACGATTCCTACCAGAAGAAGCCAGATCTTCACGACTGCAGCAGACTTCCAGACCGCCGTTACGATCCATGTGCTCCAAGGAGAGAGAGCGATGGCGTCAGACAACGTGCCCCTCGGCATGTTCAATCTGGAAGGCATACCGCCAGCCCCAAGAGGCGTACCGCAGATAGAGGTAACGTTTGACATTGACGCAAACGGAATACTCAATGTGACTGCCAAGGATCTGGGCACAAGCAAAGAGGCCAAGATCACAATCACAGCTTCAACCAAGCTTTCAAAAGAAGAGAAAGAGAGACTGGTTAAAGAGGCAGAACAGTTCGCTGAACAGGACAAGAAGAAACGCGAAGAAGCTGAGATGAGAAACAACGCTGACAGCCTCGTCTACACGGCAGAGAAAACCAAGAAAGACCTAGGAGAAAAGCTTACCGAAGATCAGAAGAACAAAATAGACACAGGCGTCTCCGCTTTGAAGGATGCCCTAGCCGGCACTGATCTAGACAAGATAAAGACAAAATCAGAAGAACTTTCAAAGATACTTCAGGAAGTGGGCACAGTGATCTATCAACAAGCAGCGTCCGAGTATGCAAAACAGAAAGGTCAACCCGGCCAAGAAGGGCCAACGCCCAGCGGCGACAAAGTAGTTGACTCAGAAGACTACAAAGTAAAATAGGCCCCTGGAACCTGCTTTGATGTGCTGACAGCGTCACAAGTCTGATGGTAAAAAGAATGGCTAACAAAAGAGACTACTACGAAGTCCTCGGTGTTCCAAAAACCGCGCCTAAAGAAGAGATCAAAGACGCATACAGGAAACTGGCGATGCAGTATCACCCCGACAGAAACAAGTCACCAGACGCTGAAGAAAAGTTCAAGGAAATATCAGAAGCCTACGCCGTTCTTTCCGACGACGAAAAACGAATGCAATACGATCAACTAGGCCATACTGGGTTCGATCAACGCTACACCACGGAAGACATATTCAGAGGCGCAGACTTCGAATCGGTTTTCAGAGACCTAGGATTCGGGTTCAATTTCAGAGATCTGTTCAGCTTCTTCTTTGGCGGACGCGACTTCGGCGAAAGAATCAGCAGAGGCAGAGACCTAGCCTACGATCTTGAAATCACCCTAGAAGAAGCGGCAAAAGGGTCAGAGAAAGAAATAGAGATATCGAGAACCGAGAAGTGCAATGTCTGCGGCGGCAGCGGCGCAGCTCCAAACACTTCACCAAGAATGTGCCCCAAATGCGGGGGCTCTGGAAAAATCCAGAATGTGAGCAGAAATGGTTTTGCAACGTTTGTACGGGTTGTACCGTGTCATGCTTGCAGAGGAAAAGGCAAAATCATAGACACGCCATGTCCGAAGTGCAGAGGCACCGGCCTAGCAACAAAGGAACGCACCATAACAGTGAAAATACCGTCGGGCATAGACGAAGGATTTCAACTTAGATTAGAAGGCGAGGGAGAAACACCGCCGGAAGGAGGCTCCCACGGAGACCTGTACGTTCTAATCCACATAACACCACACCAATATTTCAAAAGACGAGGAGACGACCTCCTGTACAGACTGCCAATAAGCTTCCCTCAGGCAGCACTCGGAACAGAAGTCACGGTGCCTACACTTGACGGAAAAACCAACATAAAAATCCGGGCGGGCACCCAACCGGGGGAAATAATAAAGCTCAAAGGCAAAGGCATGCCAAGGCTTAGAGGATACGGCAAGGGCGATCTGCTAGTAAGGGTTGACATATCAGTTCCTGAAAAACTAACACGGCAGCAGAGAGCCCTTCTCGAAGAACTATCAAAGGAGTTTGACCAAAAAGTCCGCTGAAGACTGCCAAATTCCAGAAAAAGCGTTGTTCAAACTTGCTGACCGCTTGTTGACATATCTCATATAACCAGAAATCAATTCATCTTTCTGAATCTAACCTAGCTTTTCTTCACAAGTAGATCTCTTCCGCTTTTAGCTCGGACTGGGCAAGAAGGAGTTAGTGTTAGAAAAAGAGTGGAGTGTTGAAGTTCAGACAGGTCGGAGGGTTCCGACGAACACTTGCCATGCGAGCAGCGTCTTGGCTACAAGGCTTAAAATGATGTATGCTCTTTCGCCGTAGAGGTAGTCTTTCCATTTGCCCACTTGCCTGTATTGCAGGATCATGTTTATTGCAAAGATGTTGAAGAAGAACGCTATGGATCCGTATATCCCGTAAACGAAGCTAGGGACTCCGCCATTGGAGGCTAGGGTTGCACCGCCCAGATAGATTGCTATCACAATCCACGGGATGACCCCAGCGAACACTCCGAAGTAATAAGAGGTCCAATTGGTCTTCTCCGTTGTCTGGTTGTGCAACTCCATCATGAGCCCAAACAGGTTCATACAGCCGTTTAGAGCGAACAGGGGGATCAAGGTTCCGATGTCGTAGATGCCTGTCAGCATGGCGATCACGACTATCATCACCGAGGAACTGAGCGCGTACTCATACCACCTCGCATAGTTGATGTGCTTCTTCAAGTTCTTAACGTACCATGGATACCCCCAAGGAGACGCCAATGAAAAGTGTGCTACGGCGGAGATAAGCAAGAAAAGCGCCACCAGAGGCCCCAGCCTTATGTTCGCTACGGTGGACGTGACAAGCTCAAGTGACTGCGTCGCAGGGTTGAATTTCAGGTATGAGGCCGTCATCGGCAATGTGAAATCATTACTAAGCACGAGCATAAGCACGAACTGGACTAAATGGAAGACGGCCATCACTCCGTTGAATCTTCTCAGTTTTCGATACTTCAAATCCTCTTCTGCACTCATCCGTATATCCCTCAATAATCATAACATATAGTTATGATATAAAAACTTCGAAAGAGCTTGCTTTTGACGCGAAACACATATAGATCGGTATTACAGATAAAGGAATTCAGGGTGGAAAGATCAATTGAATAGATCATCATTGGCACTCGTCTTGTTCACATGTCTCTTCCTATTTTTGCTTCTAGTATCAGAAACCTCAGCTCACTCTCCAATATCCCCAGGTAACAACGAAAGCCTTGACACGGCTACGCCGATATCTGACCCAACCAAATCTTGGGCCGTATACGCAGAGCTGCATGAAGGCGGAGAAGCTCAATACTACCGCTTCGACATAACTGTAGGGCAGAAAATACATGTAATGCTATTCAGGTCTCCAAGTCCTGACGACAGGGATTTTCTCCCCGGATTTGTCCTCATGGGTCCGGGATTAAGCAGCCAAGGCAATGTTCCCAATTATGTGGAAGTACCTTCAGGAGCCCAAACTCTTGTTGCAGAAGGGAAGCAACCCGATCAAGCTACCTATGAGCCTTTTTCACCTAGCATCTTCTACTCGCTTGCCGATTTGAGCTTGGATGCTCCTAGCTCAGGCACTTACTACATAGCAGTGTACGAACCATCCAGAGGAGGCCATTACGGTCTAGCCGTAGGAGATCGCGAATCATACACGCTAGAAGAATGGATCTTCATCCCCCTCAACCTAATATCCGTATATCAATGGGAAGGTCAGAGCCTAATCGTCATTTTTGCCCCCCTGGCAATTACTCTAGTCGTCGGCTTGGGTCTTATGATCTGGCGGCAGAGAAATCGACCAGCTGCCCTCACACTTCTTGACTGGACAGCAGCTTTAGCCGGGCTTCTCTTTTTAGGCACAGGCATCAATGTCCTATTTCAAATGATCCTCGGCCTGACTCAAACTGCTCTGGTGCCGGAGATAATAGTCACCATCGTTCTGGCTCTAGCGCCTATTCTCTTAGGCATCGGGGCCCTCCGTATTGTACTGCGAAGTGCAGGAAAAGTGGACAGGCGGAAGAGGATATACTTGGCTATCTTAGGAATTGTTGCTTTATTCCTTTGGGCTGGCTTACTAGTAGGCCCAGCCTTAGCAATTGTGGCCAGCATCTTGCCCGTTAAAGTCAAAGCTTCTCCCAAGCCACAATCCTAGGAGTAGCCGCAGTTTCCACTAAACATGGAAAGCCATGTTTAGCAATGCTTGAGCGCAGCATCCTCGTGATCTTCAACTGGGGGACTTTAAGCCTAACGCTTGTTCTGTCTCTTCCAGCTTAGCTATGACTAAGGGTTTCTCCGTGCTAAACGAAGACCAGCCTTCTTCTTTCTTGAAACCGTGAGCAGCAAGAAAGTTTTCAGAAAGCTTCCGCTGTCCCTCTTCTGCCAACATTTTGATTACTTCAGCTCTTTCCTGAGGATCTCTTACAATTTCCAACCTGCCTCTTAACATAACAAAACAGTATTCGCTGAGATCTGGTTGATACTTTTCTATCTCAACACAAACTTGATTATTCATCTCAAGCAGTTTCATTTTCCTGCCATACTCTGCGAAATGGAAATACAGAGATCCGTTCATGAAAACGTATTGAAGTGGAACTATGTACGGGTGTTTGTCTCCTTTGAAGGCAATGCGGCAAATCATCTGTTCTCGAATCAGTTTCTCTATCTCTCTTTCTTCCATTTTGGGCAATCGAACTACAGTCAAAGTGCGCACCGTTTATACTAGTTCTCCTGACAATATTTATTGTTTCGAAAGCGTGGACGACGGACAAGCATGGAATGAAGTTTCCTCTCATATGCGACTGATTTCCCACCAACAGAGAAGTTCAAACTGCGATTTTCTTAAAGCGATAGTCTTGCGATGCAGCTTTTACGGCCTTGAGAGCACTTTTCTCCTTATCCTTTATTTCAAGCATAACGTCAAAGTCGAAAGGTTCTGTTTCTGCTAACAGTTTCTTGAAATGTGTCAAATCGATCGACACTGCGTGTCCGCTTTTTGTTCCGCCTTTCTTTTGGGAGCTATAATCAACCATGGGTATACCATCTTTTCCTTTCCAAGTTTCGGTGAACAGCTGAAATGCTTCAGGGACGGTTTCGCCAGAACTGTTTAGTTCATGATGGAAGACATCAAACAGCACGGGAATCCCGATTTCGTCACTTATTCTAAGGCAGTCTTCTAGAGTGTAGTTTTTATCATCATTTTCTATCACAAGCCGCCTCTTTACAATATCTTCAAGCTTCTGAAATCTTTCAACAAACCTCTTTATGCTTCCTTTCTTGTCTCCATAGACACCGCCCACGTGTAGCTGGATTCTTGCAGAAGTGTCAAGCTCCATCAGTTCCAGGACTTGTGCATGGTAAACTAGTTCTCTGCGGCTTTTTTCCCATACTCTGTCGTCTACAGTATCGATGAGGATGAATTGATCAGGATGCATAGATATCCGTATATCATTGGTTTTGATGAAATCTCCAATCTTTTTGAACTGTTTTGTAAAATGTTCTTGCCAATTAAACTGGCAGACGGGATGTGAGGCAAAAGGAACAAGGTCTGAAGTTATTCTGAAAAACAGTAAACTGTGTCTCAGATTAAACCTTAATATCTCAAGTAAACAGTCCAAGTTGTTTTCAACTATTTTCACCAAGCGTTCTTCAGAATAGGACTTTAAACGAAATGTCCGGTCAGCCTTACAACCTATTGTCCAATTTATGCATGGATAGCCTATTCTTATTTCCAATATTCCCTCCTGTCACAGTAGGTAGTCATTGCGCCTATGTCAATCAGTTCTTCGGGGTAAGGCTCGAAAAAGGTCTGTTTCATTAAATAATCATCTTGAAATCTGATGACCCAAGCTTTCAGCACGTTCATTGGCACACTTAGGGGAATCCTTGCACTTCTATATTTCTCAATGGAATCGAGGAAAAATGACTTCTCTTCTTTAGACAGCTTTTTTCCGAAATATCCCATGATGTGCATCATGACATTTATGTTTGACCCACACCTAGCCGGCCGCTTTAATGCCTCAAACAGATGGTGCTCATAAACCCTGATTATTTCTGCGAGCGGTTTGTTTTCCTGATTTGCAACAATTCTGCCGAGGGTTCTTGTCTCTCTCTGGTTGTAAGCGTTCAGTAACAGTTTGTTTTCAGAATGAAACCTGACAAGCTCCATCAAAGATTCTGTGGCCTTGACTTCTCTAAAGCTAGCTATAGCAAAAAGTTTTCTCAGAAAATGCTCTTTCACTCTGGGATTAATCAGGCGTCGCTCATCTTCGATGGCTAAATGAGAGAACCTTTCCAAAACAGCCCTTCCGAAAACTCCTGGGCCGCGAGCTAAAGGCGCTGAATTTCTTATACCCGGATATATTCTTGCGTCTTTCAATGCGCTACTTGGTGAACCGCTCTTCAAAATGAAACCGTCAACTGTCGTCAAGGAATCTAAGAATGAATGGGCAAAGCTCAGCATCTTTTCCGTAAGATCAAGATTTGACGCTGGCTGCATGAGCTTTAGCCCACCATTTGTTGAAACAATTCTTAGTGTTTCGCGAGGAACTCCAAGCCCGATTTCAACCTCTGGACAAACAGGCACAAAATTGACATAAGGCTTAAGCTTCTTGACAAAATCACTAGAGACCATCTGCCCATTCCATCTGACAGGTTCAAATTCAATGCACTTGCTCACGACAACAATAGGTCTGACAAATCTTCTCATTTCATGTGCCTGCTAGAGGCATTTCTGCATCAGGGTCATAATCGAAAAAAGGGGAAAATAAAGGAATTGCTTCTAGTCATTACTTTGGCAGGATAACTTTGTCAATGATGTGGATGACGCCGTTGTCTGCCACAATGTCCGTCTTAACCACATTCGCATCGTTTACTTTCACATTTTTGTGAAGATGATCGATCGATTTGTTTTCGTCCAAAAACGCACACTAATCATTGTTGCCACAATTCCTGCAAACTACATCCCTTGAATGCCCTTTGTGAATCATTTCGATAAACATTTAATTAATTAAACAAAAATTGCAGCACCTATTTCTCAGGATCATTCTTTTCGATCTTTTTCAATATTCTGAATACGTCTGAAAGTTTGTTTATCTCATATTTCGGGCTGGTCTCGATCGATTCTGGTTCTTCGGTCCTGTGCTCACCTTTTCTAATTCGAACAGAAACGATTTTGGCCTTGTTCGCGCATAATATATCTGTCTCTAGCTTGTGGCCAATGAAGATGGTTTCTTCAGGTCGGACTTTGAACTCTTTTAGAACTGATTTGAACAGTTCAGGTTTCATCGTCGCCGCGCCGATCTCTTCAGATGTGATGACGCAGTCGAACAAATGCTGAATGCCAAGTTGTATAAGTTTCTGCCACTGTTTTACCGCGCGTCCTTCTGAAACTACCCCTATTTTGTATCCTGTCTCTCGTAACTTCAGCAACGTAGGAAAAGTATCCGCATATGGTTTCAAGTATGCTGAACTTGTTTCTCGGTACGCCGCGACTCCTGCTGCTATCACTCTGGGATTCCATTTCAATCCCAGCCGTTCCAACAGTTTATCAAAATGTTTATTGTAATCAGGCCCGCATTCCTTAACTACATCTTGAAGGGCACGATATGTCGTCTCCACATCTGTGGGCAATCCAGCCTCAATCATGGCCTTTATAACATTCAACCTAGCAGTGCTCATCTGGAGTGAAGCATCATATAAAACATCATCGATATCAAAGAGAACACATTTAATCTTCATATTTACTTCACCACTTTACTCAATTTTTCTGGTTTATCGGGATTTAAACCCCTTGCAACTGAACTGTAGTAGGCAAACAGTTGCAAGGGAACTATATATAACATCGAAGAAAAAACTTTTGGAAAACCTGCCCCAACGCAGACTAGCTCAGTTGAAACTTCCTTCAATCGTCTATCCATTTTTTCAAAAATCGAAAGCACTGACGCATCAAAACCTCTCATCCTTCTAATTTCGCTCAAAGATCTTTCCAACTGGTCTTCGGTTAGAATAAAGAACACTGATGTTTTCTTGTCTACAAGTTGTATAGGCCCATGTAGAAATTCCCTGCTGGCGAAGCCTTCAGCGAAAATGTTACAGGCCTCTTTCAGCTTAAGCGCTCCTTCTAGAGCAGTTGCATAATTTGGGCCGCTGCCCAATAAGAAAAAGAAATTTTGATGACTATACTTGTGTGCAAGCTGTCGCATTTGATCATTTACAGAATCTATTGTCTCACCAATGATTCCTGGTGCAATGGACAACTTTTTTTGCAATTGCACAGCATTCACAACTTCAGTTCCCTGAAGTTTTGCACACTCCACAGAAAACGAGAAAAGCACCATCAATTGCGTGATATAGCTTTTTGTGGCTGTAACAGCAAGTTCCTCGCCAGCCCGTGTCAGCAACGTGTACTGCGACATTTTCATAAGCGTGCTGTTTGGCGTGTTTGTGATAGCTAGCACATCCATATCTTTATTCAAAGCTGCTTTTGCAGCCGTAATAACGTCTGAGCTTTCACCAGACTGAGAAATAGCGATTAGAAGGGATTTTCTCGTCGGTTTGGAAGGAATCCACAGTGGAAACTCAGAGGCCGGAATCAAACTGGTAATAAGCCGAGTTAAAGTGGAAAGAGCATATTGACCAGCTAATCCAGCATGATAGCTTGTTCCGCTGCCCGTGATGTAAACCATTTCATACCGCTTAGAAAGAATCGCCGCCGCTATCTCTTGAACCTGTTTGAAGCCTTCATCTACAAAAGCCTCAATTACCCGAGACTCTTCATAGATTTCTTCAATCATTTTATGAGCAAACTTCAAGTCGATCTCCACTACTTGGGTTAAGAAAGGCTCTGAATGTGTTCTCTAATGTCTCAGTATATCCGCGTTATCTGTGACTTTTTCCAAAGCAGTGACCACGTCTTTCAAGTCTTTGTCCCTGAGAGTTTGATACACAGGCAGGAGAAGGTCTTGAGAAGACAATTTTTCAGCTTTAGGACATAGGCCTTTTTTATACGTGACTTTTTCGCCTTTTGCGCAGTCGAATGGGCATCTGGTGTTGCCGTATCCTATCTTGTTTTTGATAACATCTTGAAGATGAACCGGTATTGGGCAGTACCCTTCAGTCTTTATGCCTTCCGCCAAAAGCGCTTCTGCAAACCTGTCCCGAGAAATTCCAAGTTCCTTTTCCATGATGAGGGCTCCGTAACCCCAGTACACGTGTTTGACATCGTCTCTTACAAATGGCGGTCTTATTCCTTTCATCTTATTAATGTGTTTCGTGAGGTAATCCGCGTTTTCCCGCCGCTTTTCAATGAATTTGTCCAATCTGCGTAACTGAACTAAACCCATAGCTGCTTGCATAGCTGTCATTCTGTAGTTGTAGCCGATGCAGAGGAAAACGTTGTGAGCTGGAACGTTGGGGTAGGGAGAGACTTCGGGTCGACAGTGATTTGCGATTGAATTCGCCTTTTTTGCAAGCTTCTCATCGTTTGTGATAATCATGCCTCCTTCCCCGCCGGTTGTAATATGTTTGTTAAGGTAGAAACTGAAGCATCCTAAATCGCCAAAAGTTCCCACTTTGCGACCTTTATGCTCTGCACCGTTTGCTTGGGCACAATCTTCAACAACCACAAGCTTGTGGCGTTTAGCCACATCCATTATTGCCTCCATATCTGCCGGTTGTCCCAGCATGTGTACAGGTACAACAGCCTTAGTTTTTGCCGTGATTCTTTTTTCCGTCTCTTCCGGATCAATGTTATACGTCTGTGGATCTACGTCAGCGAAGATTGGGAGGCAATGCTGGTGTAGAATGGCGTTTGCTGTGGCGATAAAAGTGTAAGGGGGGAGAACAACACTATTTCCTGGACCGAGACCCGCAGCCGCCAACGCGGCATGCAATGCACTTGTTCCAGAATTCACTGCAATTGCATAGTTAACGCCGTAATATTCTGCAAAAGCCTCTTCAAACTCGCCCACTTTCTCGCTAGTCAGCTGAGAAAGCCTCTTCGACCTTAAAACTTCCATTACAGCATCCATTTCCTCTTTTCCAATGTCCGCCTCTTCAGGCTCAAAGGGCAAAATCTTTTTCCGCACTGGGTGGCCGCCCCTTAGAGCAGGTTCTTTCTTCATTTAAACCACATTCTGAAAATTGAGTCTAACAACTATTATCTTTTTCGTCACAATGCGATCATGTACGCAAAACCCATGTTTTTGCCTTTGATACCTTACTGATGGTTTGGAGACTTAATTAAGTTGGCCCGAGAATTGTAAGCAGTTCAGATATCTTTTTTATCGTCAGTTTCGGCTGCATATCTCTGTTTAAGGTTACTTCTTTACGCTTTTGTTTAATGAGCCTCACGGATACGAGTCCTGCCTTATTTGCGCCGAGCATGTCTATTTCCAGACTGTCTCCTGTGTAGATGGCTTCTTCTGGCTCGAGTCTTAACTCCTTAAGGGCAACTTCAAAAATCTTCGGATCGGGCTTCTCACATCCCACATCTTCTGAGATGACTACGGTGTGAAAGAAGTGGTGAAGTCCAAGCCTGATTATCTTTTCCCATTGCTTAACGGATCTTCCGTTTGAAACTATTCCCAGCTTGCAGTCCTTGTCCCTGAGTGCTATCAAGGTTGGAATGACATCTGGGTCCGGTTTTATGTAGGCAAGTTTTGTGTCGTGATAAGCAACGATCCCGGCAGCTACAATTTTGGGGTCTCTGCTGCATCCTAAAGTTTCCAAAAGCCTGTCAAAATGCTGGTCATAGTTAGCCCCATATTTCTTCACTATTTTCATAAGAAGGCTATACCCTTTGTTCACATCTCTAATAGGTAATCCAGATTCAATCATTGCCTTAACAGCGTTCATCCTTGCCATCTTTGCAAGCGTTGTAGAGTCAAACAACGTATCATCAATGTCGAACAGCACAGCCTTAATGTCCTTCATAGCCTTTAACCTTGAACCACGCATAAACATTAACCTACATTCAGGTCATCAAATTCTAAAGAAGGCGAGATGCTGTAATAAAAGATTTTGCACAGCAGACAAAAGGGTCGGTTAGGACAGTCAGGCTCCGGGTCTTAATTCTATTCTGCCTGTCGTTTTTCTGTCAAAGAGTTGAAGTTTGTCTTCCGCAAATCTTACCCATATTTCGTCTCCAACGTTCAAAGGCTTCATCAGCCGCGTGTTTGCTGTAAGCATTACGCCGCCTACGTTAAGCAGCAATATGTCTTCGCGGCCTAGTGGTTCCGTAACTTCTACCTTGGCGGACATGGACTTTGCA
>Ga0172366_10000359_pt1 | contig 31919 bp, 27 predicted proteins | sample LakKivSesite69cm_FD_114533 | JGI IMG/M metagenome (GOLD analysis project Ga0172366, IMG submission 114533) | Sediment microbial communities from Lake Kivu, Rwanda - Sediment site 69cm | ecosystem: Environmental > Aquatic > Freshwater > Lake > Sediment | place: Rwanda: Western Province, Lake...
CTGTGACAGATCAAACCGGATAAGCGTGCGCTTCTTGTCATCACTAGTGACCCAAAAGTCAAGATTGCCACCTTTGTTGGCACCTTGCGCATAGTAATCCATATAAGTATCGGCAGTACCGTTATATCCAGGAGGTGAGAGGTCATTTATAAAAGTAATGGTGTGTACTCCTTGTTGCACCCGCTCCGGTAAGGCAACTATCACTGGCACACGGCCACTAATACTCATGAACGTAGCTAACCATAGTCCGGTAGCCAGAATCAAAGCGACTGCAAAGAGGGTGGGTGTTCTGTTCATTCAACATCCTTTATTGTGCGACCGTGACAGCGGCACTGGGGTACTAGACAAATGCAGGCCATGAATTGCATTCTACCGCACGGGCGATGATTAGTCAAAGGTAGTGGGCGATTTTTATGTATAAACATTGCCCGAAAGCCTCTTCCTTGGCATCTTCATCTCAATTCATAGACGTAGATGCAGTCTACAATGAACGCGCGGCCGAAATCAGGCAGAGCCTCGGCCAACCACCCACTGTGGTACACCGGCTCTTCAGCAAATGTCGCCACCAAATGCAGTGCCTCGAACTGGGTGATACAGCGTTGCACATCGAGCCATTGTGCGCCATAGCTTCCCGCTCCCACCAATACATACTTCACGCCCCAGTCACGCAGCAGAGCAACCGCTTGCGCAGTGGGAAAGTCCCACAGGATGGGTCGCGCATGGCGATAACGGCGTGGAAAGAACGCGCCATAGCCGTATACGATTGGCCGGCCATGCGTCGCAGCGGCATACAGTGCTGCACCATGCTCGGCTTTCCATAGTGGAAACTGAGCAATGGCTCCCTGTCCAACTTGCTGCGCCAGCCACCTGTCCACAGGCTGGGAGCGCACTTCAGACCATCCTAGCGGATAAGGCACAGCCGCAAGCTCGAACACTGCTGCCACCAAGCATAGCCAGCCCAGCAACATACTGCGGTGCGAGTGGCGCGCAGTGCCATTCGCACCACGCATGATCCGTGCCAGACCTATGCCGGCCAGAATGGCCACAGCGAAGGCACTGATCAGGCCAAAGCGTGTCCATACGCGCATGGCATCAAAGAAAGGCAAGTACAGATAGCACAACAACGTTGGCAGAGGTATGTAGATAGCTCCTGCCATCCGCAACTCATAGTAGCTAGGCATGGGATGCAAGGCCAGACGTTTGGCCAGCAGCCCCATGAGCGCCGTGAAACCCCTCTCTATCCACGCAGGAACCGCGATGTAAACCCGCTGGCCGCCGACATGCAGCGTCGTCCCTAGTGCCAGGACAAGGGAAAGCCCGAACAACAGGGCATAAGCAGAAGACACACGCTCTCGGTGGGGCCACAGAGCAACTATAGCCAGAGCTATCGCCACCCAACTTAAGGCGATCACGTACTCCGGCACATCCTGGCGTTCAAAGTAGTGGGGCGCAATCCACTGCCCCCAGAATGGCTGCATCAGATTGGGCATGAAAAAGTCGCCGATGCTGGCTGAGAAGATGTCTACCTCGCGTAGAGAAAAAGCCATCTCTCTCTGGCCCCACTGCTGCATGGTGTACACTGCACTGGGAGCCATCAACAGGCTGGCAACAATGGCAGATACGACAAACAGGTGACCCAGCCGGCGGTGGAAAAGGCGTGCCCGCCATGGCCAGCCCCGTGATAACACATAGACAGCAGCAAAGATGGCCGCTGTAGGTGCATAGTACCAGGAAGAAAGCGACGACATGGCGAAAAACACGCCTGCCAGGATGGCTGACAGCGTGCTCTTCGTCTCCAACATCCGCTCCAAGCACAAAAAGAGAAATGGCAGCCATTGTGTGCCTAGCAAGTTCAGGTGCCCTGTGCCCAAATGCGCCATACGATAAGAACAGAAAGCATAGATGACGCCGCTGACGAGTGCTGCCAGCCGCTCATGGGTCAAACGAAACACCAGCAGGTAAGCGCCCAAACCAGATAGCGCAAAGGATAGCAGCACCAGCACATTGTAGCTGACCGTCTCCCCGCTCAGAATAGTCAGCGGCATACCGAGCACTACGTTCGCCAGGCTCATTTCATGCAGCGCAAGGTGATAACCTTCCGGGTAGAAAACGTCCGCCGTGAAAAAGGGAGAGATACGCAGGTCAAACAGAGCGTGCTTGAACCACCACAGTTTGTAAAGGTACTCAAAGTTATCTCCTGGTGGACCCAGCACGGCACCTGCAAAGTGCGCAGCCAACGGGTATGTCATTATCAGGGCAAGCACTAAATAGAAAAAAAGAACGCCGACTTGCTTTGCGCTGTCCATGCGTCCCCTGTGCCTTGCGGCCCTCACAGGTATTGGCCTCCCTTAGCGCCGAGATTCATCCTCGTTTACGGGCATAGATTGCCATCTTGGTGAAGGGATTGATATTGATGCGTATTTTATCCAGGCCCAATTTGTAAACCAGATTGGCTGCAGCGTTGGTGACGATCCCGTCCCAGGTGTAATACTTAAGCCGGTGTACAGCCGGGCCCAGATAGAAAACTTTGTCAGCACTTTCTATCCTCAGTACCTCAAAACCTGTCCTACGTAACATCTCCGTCATCGTGCGCCTGGAGAAAAAATAAATGTGCTCACGTACACGGCGGAACTCCTCCCAACGGCTGCCCAACAAACGAGCCACCAAGCTGCCAACGTCCGGCGTAATTAGCGAAAGCAGACTGCCATTGCGCAGGATACGCCAAACCTCCTGCAACTCACCCATCGGGTCAACCACATGCTCGATGACATCCCACATTGTCACCACATCGAAGGTCTGTGCATCGAACTGTAGCTCTTTCAGTGTCCCCAGACGAACATCCAGTCCTAATCTCTCGCGCGCGTATTGCACCCCGAACCTTGATACCTCGCTGCCAACGACTTCCCATCCTCCGCTCCTGGCGAGATCCAGGAAAAAGCCGGTTGCACAGCCGACGTCGAGCAGCTTGCCCTTGTTGGCATAGCGTTCGATAGTCCTCAAACGTTTGGCAAAGGTGATCCTGATATTTTCCTCGTCGGCCAGATAATCATCGTAGCCGAAGAATTCCAGGCCATTCTTGATGCCATCGTGATCGTAGTATGCTTCTGTGTATATCTCCTGAAGGTGCTCTTCCCGATAACGCGGGTTAACGTAAACCAGGTCACAGTGCCGGCAACGGACAATGTGAAAGCCGTCTATTTCTGTTACGGGCGTTGTATTGTCAGCACCACAGAGATTGCAGCGAACTCTTTCCAGCATGTCATCCCCTTTTGTAGGCTTCATTATACCTGTTCAAAATGAAAAGGCAATGAAAAGACTGAAAGGCGATATTACAAATCCTTCACGCCTCACCACGCGTGCGAATCACCCGTGCTGGCACGCCTACGGCTATGGCGTAAGCGGGGATGTCTTTAGTCACCACTGCACCGGCACCAATCACCGCACCTTTGCCAATGCGCACACCCTCCAACACTTTGACGCCCACACCTAACCACACATCGTCCTCAAGCACAATGTCACCTGCGCTCCGAATACCCTGAAATCTGATCGCTACGCTGCGGTCCTCAAAGTTATGCTCATAGGGGCTGAAGGCGCAATGTGGAGCTACCTGCACATTGCGGCCAATGATTACACTCCCCAGGAAACCTTTCAAATTGCAAAAGGCCTGAATGTGAGTATCATCACCCACGATCACGCTTCCTGCGGCTCCTATTTCGATGATGGTTCCCCTGTATAGGTGAACCCGGTCACCTAATCGCACTTCGCCGCCGTCACTGTGGGCATAGATAGTTACCCCATCATCAATGAAACAATTACGCCCCATATAAAGCTGCGGGCACTTGATCTGTGCACGAGGCGAAATGTAGGACCTGACAGTTACCTGTGCCAGGATGCGCCGATCCTTGTAAGGCCCCACGATGGCTTCAGCCAGCCTCACGAACAACCGTCCAAGACCAGGTGTTCCTGACAACTCCATCAGGATTCGCAAAACCTGTTGTCGCAGATGTCGCGCCCAGCGTCTGATCCTCGACATTGTGCTACCTCTTCTTACATGCGAACATATCCATTCTCTCTGAACCAGGCAATAGCCTCCGCGAAAGCTGTCTCCAATGGCGTTTGTGGCAAACCAAGTTCGTGAATAGCTTTAGAAGGGTCGCAGGTCAGCGCCCTGGGCCTGAGGTCTCTTGGAAACCCGGTTTCTGATCGCTTGGGGCGCAAAGTAAACAGCGTATGCCTGGCCGTGCGTGGGCGCTTCATCCCCGACACGCGTTCCATTAGAACCAGAAAATCTGGCAGCAACAGGTTGCCATCTTTATGACCAAGGATGTACTTTTCACCTACACGTCCTCTTTCGGCAGCCAGTACTTCGCCTTCTGCCACATCCTGCACAGAAACAAAATTGATGCCACCCGGCACAAATGACGGTTGCTTGCCATGCAAGTAATCCAGGATACGTTGCCCAGTACTGCTCGGCTTGATGTCCCGCGGTCCTACTGGTGCGCATGGGTTGACCACAACCACTGGTAAGCCATAGTCGCACATACCCAATGCCACTAGCTCCGCCAAGTATTTCGACTTTACGTAGTGGCTGCACGTGTCCCACAGGTTGAACGGTATGCTTTCTGTCGCCAGACTGCCATCCCCAGGCTGTCCAATCGTTCCAATCGTACTGGTGTGCACCACGCGCTGCACATTGGCCTTCAGTGCGGCGCGCATAACGATCTTTGTACCGCGGACGTTGATCTCATACATAATCTGGCTATCAGTGTCAGCCGTACTATAGTAGGCTGCTACATGATATAAGGTGTCGCAACCACGCAGGGCATTAGTCAGCCCCTCTTCATCGAGCAAATCGCCACAGAACACCTCGAGGTCAAGGCCAGCAATGTTGCGGAGGTCGCTTGTTCGACGAACCAAAACCTTGACTGCGGCGCCTCTGCCCAGCAGACTGCGAACCACCGCCGAACCAACGAAACCAGTCGCTCCGGTAACAAATGCTCTCACGATTGGGTCCCTTCAGCACTGGTCAGATAGTCAGCCTGCCCGCGATTTCGACTCTCATAGGCAATTGACTAGCACTGTAGCTCATGGTAGTCGGTATAGGAATATAGAATAACCTATCTTGGCAAAGGGTTCATAGTGTCGCAACCAACTGAACGCATCCACATCACCAAGATAGCCACCTTGTAGATACGTAGCGCTAATAGCATAGACCTCAGAAGGTCTTGTCTCCAAGTTGTCCGGCTTCTCAGCAGGCAACGGCAGGGCTTGAATGCCATAATACTCTATATGCGCGTTGCCAAAATAAGCGAGGTAAATCTTCTCTAAACCTTTTTGATCCATATAAACCTTGAGATTCTTTAGATCCTGCCCCCAGTCTAAGTTGGAATCTACCAGATACTTGTAGCCATTGTCTGGGCCGCCAATGATTTCATTGAAATAGGCCAGGTAATGGGGATAGATGCACACATTGCCTATAGCATACCACAGTAAAAGTGCAACCAGAACCATCTGTACCCAGCGCTTTTTGCCCCACCGAATCACTCCGCCGGCAATAACGAAGACGAAGGGCAGAACCGGCAGGATGTGCCTGTAGCCGATGTTCAGAAAACTGAAGAAAGTAGACAGAAAGAAAGCAACGACAGGAACATAAAGAATGTATTCTCTCTTCTGCATAGCGCTGCCATTACGCACAGTGAGGCAAATAGCCGCAGCCAGGAGCAGCAAGGTAGGAATGGGGGTCTTGATAACGAAGGCAACCAGGAAGTAGTACCACCAGCCCTTGCGCGAGTGGCTGCCCATTAAAAACGCCGGTGCGCCACGCTCAGAATAGCGTTGCAGCCAGCGCAGACCACTGAAATATGTGGGAAATGGTACTTGCACGCTCTCGACAGCGCGGTAAGCAACGTTGCGTAGCCACGGATGGCTGACAAGTCTGTCCACAGTCGTGTGCTCAGATTTGGACGAGAGTGGCGCAGTCTCGAAGCGATAACTGGCCCATAGTGAGAGGAACGCCAGACAGAGCAGAACGAACAGTACAGCACAGCAGAAGTAGACAGCTCGCCTCCACTGACCTGAAAAGCGCATTCGCCAGGGCCAATGACCCTGCAGTGTAAAGTCGCGAATAACAAAGCTTTCGATGAGCATGATGGCGGCGAAAATTGGCAGAAGCAGCAGTGCCGAGAGTTTGGTCGCCTGCGCCAACCCCAGCAGCACACCGGCCAACACCAGGTCAAGATTTCGCCGCCAACGGAGAAAGCGCCATAAGAAATAAATAGTGACAAAGATAAGGCACGCCACCCCCAGATCGGTAGTAACCAGTTGCGAATGGGCCACAATATTGGGGTCCAGGACATAGAGGAATAACGCTAGCAAACCGGCCGGCACGCCCCATAGGTCCCTGGCCCAGCGAAAAACAAAGTAGCCCAACAGAGTAGATAAGAAGATAATTGCCAGACGCCCGCTGTTGATTATTGTCTCGGCATCGTTATAAACCCAGACAAACTCCTCCGCAAACTGGGTGATATAGGTCTTAAGGTGCGTTGGATCGTAGTGGGGCATGATAATGCCCTTATGGAAAAGCAATGGCACAGCACTCAATGCATTGACAAATGGCGGGGCGACGTTCAGATCCAGGTTGCCAGTCACTAGATAATGATACCCACGGGCGATGTGGTTCTGTTCATCGGAGGTGGGCGAATTAAACCGCATGCTCATCAGACACACTACAACCAGCAGCCCTAACAACGCTGCTACTACCCAATTGCTGACTCGGTTCCAACTCTCATTCATAGTGTATCAGTGATAAGGTTGGCTCCCTAATGGGAAGTACAGCCGATCCGTTGAAGGGCTTGAGGCATAGATCAAATAACGATGATGCACCTTGCCCAATGCGTCTCGCGGCACAGAGATGGTCAGGTAACCTTTTGCTGGACGCACTCCTCGCCGAGTCACTACACTGCCCATAGCTAGATTGTGATCCTCGATGTCGTATATCGTATCCGGATCAAAGCTCATGGCTTGCAGATCGAAAGTGACGTCGAGAGGCAAGTTGCCATCCCCCCAAGTGCGTTCGTCCCAAATTGTGGCCGAGATCACTCGTGTCGCCAGGTCATAGCTGGCCATCACATTGCTAAAACCATCGGCTTTTTTGCCGTACCAATCCTTTTGCTGAATATATACCCAGTAGTAATCCTTGCTCTCGTCGGTCCGGATCATGATACCTTGAGGATTAGGATTTAACGTAAAGTTGCTCATAAAGTCCAGAGGACGTAAAGCAGGTACAGCATCGAAATGCCCTCCTTCGTGCCAGACGGCTAATTTGTTGTGTGCCGATGGATCGTAAAACTTGCCCATCTGGTTATAGAAATCTTCGGATTGGGCGAACGGCACACGGTCATCTGCTCGCCCATGCACGATGGCCATAGGTACATGTTTCAAGTTCATAACCATTTCCCGAGCAGCGCGGCGCTGCCACTCGAAGCGGCACGGTGATGACCCACCCTCAAGAGGGCAACCAAAGTCATAAGTTACCAAACCCCAGTATAGATCGGGCCTCTGTTGGATCAACTCCAAAAAGTCCGTCGGCCCTATCCAATCCACAACTGCAGCAAAAATATGGGGATACTTCGCCGCTGTAGTTGCTGCTACGCCGCCCCCGGCAGAAAAACCACTCATGTAGATTCGACTGGCGTCCACATGAAAGGTCTCAGTCATATAATGGATGGCATCCATGATGTCGTGTTGAGTAGCTAGCGATGCAGTACGCCCGCCCGACCCCTTGTTGATCTGACGCACGTCAGGAGCTACCAGCAACCAACCTCTTGCATTCACCTGCTGTGCATAATGATATAGAGCGTCCCATCTGTCCTCTCCAGTCCCACCGATAGACACGAGCAACGGAACCGGCATCCGCGGATCATAACCCATTGGCAACTGATACACAGCTCGGCGTAAGCTGCCATCATAACTGCTAGCGAAGGTAAACTCCCTGATAACCGCCCCGGACAGTTTGCCTGCGATCACCAGTTGCAGGCCATATCCCATCCAACTGTCCATCACATCAGCATCGTTGGTAATGCTTATGAAGTTCCACCCATTTACTACCGTTGCTGGATTGGTGAGAGTATAGGTTACAGGCCGGCCACTGCTGTTGCAAATGCATGTATTGTATGAATCATCCTTGACCTGTGCTACTGGTTGTCCATTCAGGTATACTGTATGGCGTTTACCTGACTTAACACCACAGGAAATCAGCCGCAGATGGGCCATCTCCGGCGTGCCTTCATAGAGGAGCATCACTTTTCCCTCTGCTGACTTGACTGTAGCCCGATCTGAGGCGATTGTCAGGCACTCCCTGGAGATTGTGGATGTAACAACTGTCCAATCCTGCTGCGTTGCGTTTTGGGAAGCAGCACTAAATAAAGATTCATTCATAACATCATTTGTTGAATGCCCGCCAAGCATAAACCGGGCTGCAAGTATGAGCAACACAAGCAGCAGGAAGCATAAAGCCGATGCTAATATGCCTAGTCGGTCATTCGTGGCTGGTGCCTCGTGCATTTAAGCTCTTCTCCAGTCAGTGCATTACAGGTGGTCTCTGCAACTATCGCTGAACATTGAAATACGCGGTGGCACAACTCGTAGAATTTAACAAAAAGGCTCGTAAACTTCAGGGAACATGCCCTAGTCAGAGCGTGGCCCGATCTGGCCAGCGCCGCTGGCCAGATCCTGCATCTCAGAGGTGATTGCCTCCTGCCTGGCTACTTGCAAGAACAACTTTAGCTCTTCCATCAGCCTCTCCGCGTTCCGGGTTGCTCCATCCAACAACTGATAACGCGCTGAATGTTCCGCGGCAGCAGATTCCACCAGGGTGCCATAGAGCGACGCAGAAAGCCAAAGCTTGGCCACACGGATGTACAACCCAAGCGGGTCAGTTTCAATCACCGGGGGCCATTCAGGCTCCTCTGGAATTAAGGGGGATAGTGGAGGCGGAAGCATGCGCACTGTGCTTGGTTCATAACGCGTTAACCCCCGGTAGGCGTTATAAACGACCTCCACTGCATCCAATTCGTGCTTTTCATAGCTTTGCAGCCATTTTGAAGTCAGTTCGCAGGCTAGTTGATAAGGAGGAAGAGCAGCCACTGACAACCGTCCTGACCACACCGGTGAGCGGCCCTTGCGCCGAAATGCCCGCAGCATCCTGGCCCCCAACGTCATGAGCATTACTGTTGCGCCATTTGCGGTGTAATTCGCTAGAACTTGCTCTGCATATTCAGCCACCGTATCGTTCAAAGCACCGCACAGACCGCGCTCGCTACCAATGACCAGCAGAACGATATTTCCGCTTGTCCATCGAGTCTCGTGGTGTATTGGATAACGTTTGGGCAGATGTGGTGAAACTAGCGCCAGGATATGCAGCAAGTTCTGACGGTATTGATGCACATCGTGTATCCTGTTGAGAGCGAGCAAGCGACTGCCCAAAGCGATAGTGCGCAGTGCGCTTAGTATCGGCTCAACCGCTTGGATGTTATCAAGCCGAACCGTGAGGCGTTCCCGGTCTTCCATGCACTCAGTACCTCTGGAAGCGTTCCAACTCCCACACAAAGACCACCGCTCCGCCGACCTCTGCCGTCACACGTCTCAGTGCCGATAGGCCTTCAGTAGCAGCCTCTGTTCTCTCTAGTGGCACGCAGAAGTGGCAATAGCGGCTGATGATGTTCAGGACCTCATCCAGGTCTTTGTTTTCAATGGCGACAAAAAGCGTCTGGCTTGTCTGGCGTAGCGCACCGCCCCTGCTTTCCATAAAAGTCGCTGTGTGACCGGCAGCAACTAATTCATTGATGACTTCATTCGCTTCTTCTCTTGGTATCACTGCCATCACCATCTTCATGGTGTGCTTCCCCTCCTTGACCAACTGGCGAGGTAATCAGCGAATACTATACGTAAGGTGTCGCGCATTTCTTCGGTTAGTTCGCCCATGTGGTTGAGTTCATAGCACAACTCAGGCTCTTTTGCTTCCACATAGCCAAATAGCTCCCGCTCGAAGGCAGGGACATCTCGTAATGCGACATTATCTAGAAAGCCTTCGCTGACGGCCAGAAGGATGATCACCTCTGCCGCTAATGATAGAGGTCGGTTCGGTGGCTGATTAAGCACTGCACGCAGTCTCTCACCCCGCTTGATCTGAAGCTGTGTTGCTTCATCAACTTCGGCTCCAAAGCGTGCAAAGCGCGAGACCTCTTCAAACTGTGCAAGTTCAAGGCGCAGCTTGCCAGACAGCGTCCGCATAGCTGGAGGTTGTGCAGCCCCGCCCACACGGGAAACGGAAAGGCCAACATGCACAGGGGGCTTGACGCCACGGTTGAAAAGAGCAGTATCGAATACAATCTGCCCATCGTTGATAGCTATCAAGTTGGTAGGAATATACGCCGCTATGTTGCCACCCTTTGTCTCTACAATAGGTAGGGCAGTCAGCGAACCGCCACCCGCTTCTGGTCTCAGCTTGCACGCCCGTTCCAGTAGCCGGGCATGCAGGTAAAAGATATCGCCTGGATAGGCTTCGCGTCCTGGTGGACGGCGAAGGAGGAGGCTCAACTCACGATAGGCATCGGCATGCTTGGATAGATCATCGTAGACGATAAGCACATCCTGGCCTGCGTCCATAAAAAACTCGGCCATCGTACAACCAGCATAGGGCGACAAGTAACGCAGAGCTGGTGGGTCATCTGGACTGGATACGAGCACTATAGTGTACGATAGGGCATTGTGCTTACGCAGCGTTTCGATAACCTCCAGCGAAGAAGATTTTTTCTGGCCAATAGCGACATAAACACAGAGGACTCCGCTGTCTTTCTGGCTCAGAATAGCATCGAGCGCGAGAGTAGTCTTGCCGATTTGCCGATCACCAATGATTAACTCACGTTGTCCGCGGCCAATAGGCACCAGCGCATCCACGATCTTGACGCCAGTGTGCAAAGCTGTGTTCACCGGCGCCCGTTCGATGATCTCTGGTGCATTGCGTTCCAGATGGCGCCATTCGCTTTCTTGTACTGGCCCGCGCCCATCCAAAGGCTCTCCCAGCGGATTTACGATGCGTCCGAGGAGCTTGCGCCCTACCGGTACACGCAGACGCCTGCCAGTGCCCAAAACTAAGTCACCCCCCTGGATACCCACGTCCGAGCCTAACAAAATGACGTCTAGATGCGCGTGATCCAGATTCAGGACCATGCCCTTGACTCCTGTGGGGAACGTGACCAATTCATCTGTACGTGCGCGGGGTAGGCCAGAAAGCGTGGCCACGCCATTGCCGATGCGCTGCACAGTACCTACATCGTAAAAGCGTGCCTGCACAGGCAGTTCGGCAACCTTCCGGTGCAGCATGGCCAGCAGCGGGACGACTTCAGGCTGCGCTCCCAGTGGACCAGAGGCACTGGTTATAGCTTCCTTAATACGCTGTATGGTATCCGCCGGATCCAGTTGCGTTCCACTGTCCAGTTGTTCCATCTTTGCACGGACTGCCCGTAAGAGCGATTGGAACTCATGTTCTGCATTATGCACGGTTCACTTGCTCCCGTAGCGCGGCTAGGACTTGGGCGCGCAACTCCTGCAGTTGACCGGCAATGGAATTGTCCATCACTGTGTCACCCAGACGCACACGCACACCAGCCACTAGATTGGGGTCCGTTTGCAGTTCAATGCTTACGTGCCGGTCGGCCAGCGCGGTGAGAATGCGCGCCAGTTCTCGTTGTTGTTCGCTCGAAAGTTCCCGTGCCGAAGAGACATAGGCTGTCACTTCCCGCCCACTTAAGGAGCGTCGCACCGCTTCCACACGTTGCATTTCCATATGCCCCATCTCCCGGATGCGCTCGCTAAGCTGGTGGATAAGAGCGTCATCAACCTCTTGAGTTGCAACTTGACCGACAATACTGCCACTGATCTGCAGGATAGTTTCCACTAATTGCTCATGAAATTCGTTCATGGCTTGCTGTTGCAGCCGGTGTGCATCGGCTTGAGCTCCAACCAGCATCTGTTCTGCCTCAGAACGTGCCTGCCTTAGCAATTCCCCCCGTTCAGCTTCAGCCTGTTCTCGTGCTTCCTTGATGATTTTGTGCACTTCTTCTTCGACCTGTGTTTGCCTTTGTTCCAGTTCAGCGTGCTGCGATGCTACCCTATGCCTTTCCTCGGCCAGTTCCTCCATCAGGCGCTCTTTTTCCGCTGCACGCTGCGCTGTTTTGCGCAATATGGGCTGAAACAGAAAGCGGTGCAACAGCACAGCCAGGACTATGAAGTTGATGACCTGGAAGATTATGGTCGCTACATCCAGACTCAGCATCTGTCAGTTCCTAGAAAAAGCGATCGAACAGCGGATTGACGAAGAGCAGAATGAGACAGATCAGCAGCACGTAAATCGCTGTAGACTCCAGGATGGCCATGGAAATGAACAGTGTGGCACGCAAACTATCAGCCATCTCAGGCTGGCGGGTCATGCCTTCGAGGGCCTTTAATACAGCCCGGCCTTCGACCAATGCTGGCACGATAGTGCCAATGGTAATAGCCATCGCTGTTGCAATGATGGTAACAATGGTAACCAGAGTTCCAGAATCCATGTGCTAGCTCCTTTCCTTGCTCGAGATGGGTTCAAAGGCTGCTACCGCAGCTCCGATATACACGGCTGCCAGAACGGTGAAAATATAGGCCTGCAAAACGCCGGTAAACATGCTGAAGGCGATCAGTGGCACGGGCACAATCAAAGGCAGTAGGGAGAAGATGACCGCCACGATCATTTCCATGCTCAGCACGTTGCCAAACAGCCGCAAAGTGAGAGAAAGCGTGCGACTGAGTTGCCCGATCAATTCCAACGGCAACGTAAAGATCGGCGTTGCCAGCTCCTTCAGATAGCCAACCGGCCCTTTGTCGCGGATGCCGAAGTAGTGGACAGAAAAAAAGACAATGAGTGCCAGAGCGGCTGGTGTATTGATATCGTGTGTAGGCGAGACAATAATAGGCACTGCACCGATAACATTGGCGACAGCGATGAAAATAGCAAGGGTACCCAGCACTGACAGGTATGGAGCTGCCGGCCGGCCCATCACACCGGAAACTTGATCTAGCACGAAATCCACCAACATTTCCAGCACCACTGGCTGACGACGTCCGATGAGGTACGTCGTCCCGATGATCACAAAGATCATGAACCACGTGGATATGACGGTGTCGCGAACTGGAATGCCAAAGATAGTACAAACTACCTGCGGAAATAGTCCTTTCATAAGACCCCAGCCCCTATTTTGAGACGGTTCGTTTCGTATTAGCCATACGCAACTCAATCATTCCGACCCATGCCAGACGCGCCAGGAAAAAACCGGTAAAGGCCCATAGACATGAATGTAGAGCGTCGTTCACGGCTGCCATCAATAACCCAGCTACGGCAAGGCAGCGTAGCCATGCCCCGCCCCAGGCTAGGATGAGCGCACGCCTGACCTTGTCTGGCTGCAAAACAGCAACCGTCCACCACAGCGTGACCCCATGCAATATACCTATGCCGATTCCGGCGAAGAACCAGAGTCCTGCCAAAACGTTTCGTCCTCCTGTTGCTCCTGTTCGGCGCGATAGCGATCGCGCTCTATCTCATAGTGAAGTTTGCGTCCAACGTTGTAAAAGCCCACCATTACTCCTAATACTAGTAATCCCATAGTCACCACATAACCGGTCTGGAAGTGGCGATCGAGAAAGTAGCCGAGCACAGCGCCACCACATATTGGTATCGCCAGGTCCCAGCCCAGGGAAATGGCCCGCAGGGCATCCGCCCAAGCCGCGCTCCAAATATTGCGCTTATTATCGGGTAGTTTGTTGGTCATTAGTCTGTTTGTCTGGCAATCTGGTCAGTCATATAGCTCCTGACTGATTCGGCGTTTGGATTTCTTGACCATACAACGCTTCGGCCAGCCGTGCGCCACGTTTTTCTTCACCATTCTCGCTAGATCGGCCAGCCGCAGCGTCGGGACTTGCCAGCCCTGTGCTGTAAACGGTCACTTGACCAGGTGTGATCTGCAGTATCCCGGCCTCGAGGAGCAATGAATGCTCACCCAAGTCGTCTGCATAGCGGAGCGGCGCCGCAACGGTCTCAGCCAGCAATGGAGCATGCCCTGGCCAGATGCCAATGCCACCCCCATCCGCCAACTGCGCGTGCACCCAGTGTACGCCAGCAACGTCAAGAAGAATCTCGGCAGGCGTCAGCACAACCAACTGCAAGGGCTTAAACATCATTATCCTTCAACAACACGGCTTGCTTTACCTACTGCTTCGTCTATGGTTCCAACCATATAAAAGGCTTGCTCAGGCCAGTCATCGTAGCGGCCTTCCAGGGTTTCGCGAAAGCCGCGCAACGTCTGGGCCAAAGGCACAAAGCGTCCTGCTAGACCAGTAAATGGTTCAGCAACAAAGAATGGCTGGGTAAGAAAGCGCTGTAATTTACGCGCGCGGTTAACTGCTAGACGGTCTTCGTCACTCAGTTCTTCGATACCCAGGATAGCGATAATGTCCTGCAATTCCTCATAGCGAGCCAGCAGGGCGCGCACGCCCTGAGCAATGGCATAGTGTTCCTCCCCAACCACATTAGGCGTCAGCAGCTTGCTGTTAGACTGCAAAGGGTCAACGGCCGGGTAGAAGCCCTGGCTCACCTGCCGTCTCGACAGAACGGTGGTCGCATCCAGATGGGCGAAGGCAGCTACAACTGCTGGATCTGTCAGGTCATCTGCTGGAACGTAGATGGCCTGCACCGAGGTAATGCTGCCACGGCTAGTTGTGGTGATGCGTTCTTGTAATTCACCCATCTCGCTGACGAGGGTAGGCTGGTAGCCAACCGCGCTGGGCAAACGCCCCAACAACGCTGACACTTCCGCACCAGCCTGTATATAACGAAAGATGTTGTCTATGAACAGCAGGATCTGACGTCGCTCATGCTCGCGAAAGTACTCGGCTATAGTCAACGCGGTCAAAGGCGTGCGCAGGCGGGCTCCTGGCGGCTCATTCATAGAGCCAAAGACAAGGATTGTGCTATCCAGTACGCCACTGCGTTGCATCTCCAGCCATAACTCATTGCCCTCGCGGTTGCGTTCACCGACACCAGCGAACAGCGCGATGCCTGCATGTTCACGAATGGTGTGGCGAATCAGCTCGAGGAGGAGTATGGTCTTGCCTACACCAGCGCCTCCGAACAGGCCAATCTTGCCTCCACGCGGATAGGGTGTCAGCAGATCAATGGCCTTAATACCTGTGATGAACACCGCGGTAGCCACTTGCTGCTGTTGTAACGCAGGGGCGTCTGCATGAATGGGATGCAATTCGGCTTTTTCTAGTATTGGCCCTCCATCTATGGGTTGCCCTAGCACGTTGAACATGCGCCCCAGAGTGGCTGGTCCTACAGGAACCCGGATCGGGCTGCCCGTGTCCACCACCTGCAATCCGCGCCGCAGCCCCGATGTGCTGGTCATGGCAATGCCGCGCACGGTGAAGGGGTTAATATGCTCCTGCACTTCGACGATGAGCGATGAACCGTTATCTTGTTCAATGCGTAGCGCATTACGAATGCCAGGTAAGTCGCCCGAGGGGAACTCGGCGTCCACGACTACACCGGCAACCCGTGCTACCAATCCGACTCGTTCCAAGCTTGACCTCCAGAGGGCTCCACCAAGTGCCTTGATAGGCTTTCTTTTTTCAACTGCGACACTTATCTAGAGACATTATACCCGATGGCGCTAGTCACGGCAATTTGTAGATGAATATGGAGTAGCCCACCTTGTCTACAGGCCGGTATTGAGCCAGCCAGTGGGCTGACCTTGCCTCCTGCGCATATACATTTTGTAGACTGGTAGCACTGATAGCGTAGTAGGCAGGGGAGGCATCAGGAGCAGGAGGATGGTTTGGCATCGGCAGGAAATTAACGCCATAGTAAGCCGCATCTGCCGTCCCAAAGTAACTAAGATATAGCTGTTGAATGCCCCTTGTATCCATGTACTTTTTCAGGTTCTTAAGGTCCTGACCCCAATCTAGATTAGAATCAACCAGGTATTTATAGCCATTGCCTGGCCCGCCGACCAGTTCATTGAAGTAGGCCAGATAGTGGGGACTCAGGGCCACAATGCCAATGACATACCAGGCGCATAACAAAATCAGGGCCAGCCAGGCCCATCGCGCAGCAATCCACTTGGTCACCTTACTGACATAAACGAAAGCCAGCGGCAGCACAGGCAGGATATTGCGATAACCAATGTCTATTGAACTGAACATGCTGGCCACGAAAAGCAGCACCATTGGCACGAGAAGGAAATACTCCCCTGTCTCCCTATGCCTAAGCGAGAGGTAAGCCGAGGCAGCCAATAGAATGAGCATGGGAATTGGCGTCTTGATCGCGAAGGCCACCGGGAAGTAGAACCACCACCCCTTAACCGCATAATGCCCCATGAGGAAACTGGGATGCCCAGAGCGTGCGTACCTCTGCAGCCAGGCCAGGTCAGCAAAATAAGCTGGTGCGGGAAGCGGTATGCTCTCCATCAAGTTGTACACTATACGTTTGATGCCTGGATAATTCCCTGGTATGAAGCGATTCAGAAGCGGATGACTGTCTTCGTGCGGAAGCAGCGGGCGCACCTCAAATCCGTATACACCCCAGAGGACTATGAATCCGATGAAAAAGATGACCAGGCACAGGCCCAGCACGAGGTACATGCGCTGCAGTCGAGGCTGCTTCGCCAGCCAATGCTGGGCAGGCAAAGCAAATGTTAAAGCCGACCCGGTGATAGCCCAGATCACCAGCAGCACGACGAAAATAGGCAGCAGAAACAACGCTGAGAACTTGGTGGCTTGTGCCAGGCCAAAGACAATGCCGGTCAAAATCAGCTTGCCCCAGGATGGGCTCCGATAAAATCGCCACAAGCAATAGATGGACACAAAGGTAAAAAGTGTCGCCCCTAAATCGGTTGTCACCACGCTGCTGTGTGCGAGGATGTTCGGATCAAACGTATAGCACAGCAAAGCTAACAGCCCCGCCTGCACACCATTTAACTGCTTCGCCCAGACGAAGACCAGTCCGGCCAAAAGTGCAGAAAGCAGCATCACCGGCAGCCGCGCCCAAGCAACGATGCTATCCGCATCATTCCCAAGATGCCAGAAGAACGCATCAGCTACCTGAAACAGGTCCTTGAAACTCTGCACTTCTGGCCAACCTGGCTGGTGCGACGGCAGGACAACATCTGAGCGCAGTAAGAGCGGAGCCACGCTGAGCATATTCGCCAAAGGCGGATGTCCGCCCTGTGCCAGCAAAGCGCTATCGCCTGTCCTCAGGTAAATGTAGCTGCGTACAATGTGATAGGGTTCGTCAAAAGTCGGCGATGTGGTGCACACGGTGGCCAAAATCTGGAGGCACAAGGCCAGCAGAAGCAACACCACAGACAGGCGAAGCACACTGCTGTTACTCATGCCGTTCTCCGCGCAAAACACTTCTCAGCCAGCGCTTGCCTCGGGCAAGCAGGGCAGGCTGACGACCCCCCAGTGCCGCCTGGGCCTCGTGCAAAACTTCTATCTGTGCTTCGCTATCGCCCCCAGCCACAACCTCCAAGTCAATGCCTGGGTATCTATCAAACAACTTGACGTTCAGCGCAGCAGGCTGAAGTTGTTCCACAAAGCGCCGTGTGCGCTGGGCCATGGCTACATCTTGACCAGGCAGACCGGCCATGACAAAGAGTCGGCAATGCAGCCCAATTTCGTCACATACCCGCACCACATCAGCGATGTGCTGCAAATATGCCGTGGCCTCCTCAGCCGAACCCACCCTGCGTAGTCTCTGCAGCAGCTTCTCATCAGTCGTCTCCAGTCCAATCTTGATCCACTGACACCCAGCACGCTGCATGAGTCGGAGCAAGTCGGCGTCGAAATGCTCGGGCCTGGATTCACATTCCCAACGCAAGCGCAGTCCGCGTCTCAAGATTCCCGTGCAGATTTCAACCACTCGCTCGCGATTATGAGCAAAGACCGGATCACGGAAGACCAGCCGTGCAGGATGAAAGTGCTCACTCAACCAGGCCAGTTCTGCCTCCACGCTTTCTGCCGACCGGGCACGGAAACGGTGCCCTTGAGCTGCAGCATAAGGGCAATAGGCGCAGCGGTCTGGGCAGCCTCGACTACTCAGCGCTGTGAGCAACTTGTATTTCTCATGTGGCAACAGATCCCAGGCAGGGAAAGGCAGCGTATCCAAGTCACGTACAAAGCCCTGCGCATCGCAACATGGTGCCTGGACACTCTCCGGTGTCAATGCTTGCGGTCTGGACGAGTCGGGCTTGCCATCCAGATACCTTAGTGCCGCAGCGAAAAAGCCTTCTGCCTCGCCAACCAACACGGCATCCACTGACGTACAGGCCAGCACCTCCTCACTCACAAAGCGCACCGCTGGACCAAAAGCGATGAGCTTGGCTGAGACTTGGTTCCGCAGGGTTTTAATGAAGGCGAGGTCAGTAGCCAGACTGGCATAAGAAATGAAGATGCCGATAACGTCTGCATCTGCCACGTCTGGTGCAAGTTCTTCTATCACCGCATCAAAAGCTCGTACCTGATAACCAGCATCACGCAGGCTCGCTGCCGCAGTAGCCAGGGTTTGGGGTGGGTACAAGAAAGCATCAGAGCGTGGGCCTACAACGCCCATACCAGCCGCTCCCTCACGGTTGGCGACCATGCCGGGGGCACTCGGGGGATTCACCAAGTTCACTCTGCATTTTGCACTCACGCTACCCTCAATTATCAATAGAGCACTTCGTAGACAATCGTTTTGCCTCTGGGATCGTGTGCCGTATAGACATGTCGCAGTTCAGCGGGAGGCGAATCCTCGTTCAACAAGGAGCGCAGTTGAGGGCGGATAACGGTGACCTCCCGTTCATCCACGACCAGGTAGTTTGCTCCCCGATAGCGAACATAGGCGATGAAGCGCGGATACTCCTCGTTGGGTGTAGCCGCCCAACGGCGCTCAGCGTAGAACGGCACCTCTGTATCTCGCGACATGACCAGAGATTGTGCAGGTGAATGAGCTTTCAACCAAAGCCCCGCTTCGCGATGGCTGGGGTTCATCCCTGCCAACCCTTCGCGCACGACCAGCGGTTGCAAAGCCAGAAAGTATAGCAAAAAGAGAGTAGGCAGGCTAAAGGCTAGTCGGGATGCCTTCTGAGCGTTAGTACGGAGGTTCATCCAGGTATGTTGTAGCCAATCCACCAGCGCTGCAATCCCTTTTGCCAGCCACAGCAAGAGAACAGGCAACAAAGGTGCGAAGTAGCGCAGTTCAATGTGGAAGGGCAGAAAGATAAAAACAGGAAGTGCCGATGCAATGAGGAATAGTTCCTTCACGGCGCGCGCTCTGGTCCAGGCTGAACCAAACCAACCTAGGCCAACCAAGACCAGAAAGTAGAAGGGGAAAACTTGTCGCGCAAACAGCACTCCCTCCAATGTGTTCACATTCTGCCAAGTCCGGCGTACGAAGCCACGTGGGTCAGCTTTGATGTAATCCCACACGCTGTACTTGAAGCGGTCCGCCGAGAACCAGATGATCTCCTCACCCGCTTCGTCGAGCTTGGACAGCGTACGATCGTAGAGGCCCGGGTCATGATCTACTGCACCCTGACCTGCAACATAGGTGACCCCTAGTTTACCACTGATCATGATGCGACCCGTATGTTGGTACAAAAAAACAATGTACGGTGAGATCACCAAAGCGAACGCTAACACGCCCCCCAGTATACCTGCGGCCGCACGCCGGGTGAACAACGAACGCCGCCACAGGTTAGCCAGCATGAGCAAGACAAACATCCAACCGAAATAGACAATCGCCTCGGGTTTAGCCAAATATGCTAGCCCGAACAGCGCACCGGCAGCCAAAGAGGCCAGTAGATTCTGCTTCTCCCAGGCAACCCAGACAGCACAAAGGGCAGCATAAAGCAGAAAAAGGTAGAGTGGTTCGAGCATGGTGCCCCAGAAGAGCACGGCCGCCGTGAGTGCGGGAAAAAGGCACAGGAAAGCCGTGGCCATGGAGGCGATGCCCATTCCGAAGAGCCGTCTGGCTAGCCAATAGAACGGCAGAAGCGTAAGAGTGCCAAATAGTACAAAACAGATGTCGCTGTTCAGCTTCATGTTGTGCGTTAGCGGATACAGCAACCCCACGGCCAGGGGGAACAATGGCGCATAATGCAACTCGGGCCGACCACTTACGGTGTAGCCTTGTCCCGTGAACAGGTGCTGTCCAAGGATCAGGTAGTCTGGTTCATCCCAGCGCACGATCCGATCCACACGTACCAGAGTCACTCTAAGCACCAACGAGGCTATAACAATGGCTAGCAATATCCAGAGTTCGAGTTTATGGGCTAAACTATTTGTACTTTTCTTCAATCTCTCGGTCATACGGGCTCCTGATGCGAAACTTCAATGCCTGAAATAGAGCCTCTGCACTCCTCAGCTACCGCACTATGAACATCTAATCTACTCGACGATGGATGATGACATTAGGTACATCGTGAACGGTAGCAAACTTGTGGTATTCCGGCACCGGTCGGTTGCCCCATAACAAGTCCGGGTAGGGTATCTCAATTGCTTCGTAGTGTCCGTGGGCGATAATATGCGCTACCTCGTCACGATAGGGGCCATCCCTCCGGTTGATGATCCATTCAGGTTCTCCTACGCGCTCCAAACGATAGCCTGACAGGCCTCCCGCAATATCAAGCCCTGTGTAGAAGACGATCGGTAGTTCACCATAGTTAGTCAGAACCACATCCCCGGCTGCCGCATGCTCACGCAAAAACAACGCAATGCCTTCGTCCGGGCCATCGTAGTCATGGGTGAGCTCGTATAGATAATTTGCCAGGTCAAAGCGCATATGGCCGGCAGCGGCAATCAACGTGTCGGTATCAGCCAAATACTGACGCGGGGCCAGGGAAGCCCACTTGAATTCTCTGGTCAACGGCAAGATATACGGAAAGACATGCAAGACATTCGTTGCCACTAATAAGACGATAAGCATACAGCCTAATAACTGGGAACGATCCAGGATTTTCAGTATGGTTAAAGCCAGGGGTATCATTAGTAGTGGCACCAATTGCACAATATAGCTGAAATACATCCAGATAAAAGTTTCGGACAGGAACAGGAGCGTAAGCACGATCACTAAAATGTACAGATTGACGGCTGAGGTTTCACTTGCTCCCAGGTTGAAGCTCCCTCGTCTCCGCATGTAAAAGTATCCGAACAAGAGCGCCAACGGAAGAGGCAAGACCCAGCCCGTGACATAAACACCATAATGTACCAGATGTCCGACGAAGCGATACACATCAAAGGCATAGCGGCCACGCGCCCAGGCTTGGAGGTAGATAGCCCAGGGCAGCACAAAAAGCATAAGGATGCCCATCGCTAGCCCTATACGCTTTACTTCAGCCCAATGTGGACGGCTGAGCAGAAAGTGCAGTCCCAAAGCTGCCATTAAGGGTACAAACGCGCCAAAGTTGCTCTGAAACAGAAAGAAGGCCGCCAGGATGAAATAGGGGAGCGCGAAGCAAGGGTGATCGCAAGGCCCCGCCCTAGAGAACTGGAGTGCAAAGGGATCGTCTGTACAAATCTCCTTCGGCAGGCTCAAGCCATGGTCCTGGCGCAAGCGCAAATAGGCGTCCAAAGTTGCTACCGTAAACAGCGCAGCAAAAGGAAAATACTTGCACTGCCGCGCGTGAAGCGCAAACGGCACACAGAACAACAACAGGATCGCTCCTAGCATCGCTACACGCCGATCCTGGAAGTGATGTCGCAGACTGCAATAGAAAAGTAGAATAGTAGCCAACCCTGCCAGCGCATACGGCAGCCGTGCTGCAAATGTCGTCGGACCCAAGAGGGCAAATGAGACAGCAGTCAGATAGAAAGGCAGCCAGGGATGGTACACCCAGACATAGTCTGTCGTATACTGCACATCCTGGGGCGCCTGGCGGATCAGATTACGCCCATCAAAGGCCAACGGCAAGCCATAGAGGCCCAGCCTTTGGGAGAGCAGAGCCGTCTCGGCTTCGTCTTGCCATAGATAAATGTTGCCTAGGTTTGCAAGTAGCAGTACTACTCCTACGACAAGGAGCAGCCAAACAAACCTTGTCTCTAACCAGGAGATGAAACTCTTAGCTGACAGGAATTGCTTTGACACGCTAGTCTCCTCGTCGTCGGTACAGAATCACATTGTCTTCGCCCTGCGCAGTGAGATAGTGATGCTCACCAGGCTCTGGCCGGTTCTCCCAACGGATGTCGGGATAGGGTATCTCAATGCGCTCGTACGAACCCTGCGCAACAATGGCTGCCAGACGGTCACGGTACGGCCCGTACTTGCGGCTAATCACCCAGTCCGGTTGCAAGCTACTGGTCAGGCCATGACCGGAAAGGCCACCCAATACACGCAGTTCCGTGTAAAACATCAGCGGCAAGTCCTCATAGTTAACCACAACCGTCTGTCCAGGCTTGGCATGGGCGGACAAATAAGCCAGAAGTCCTTCATTAGGCCCCACGTAAGAATGAGTCAATTCTTGAGCATACATCCATGCATCGGAACGGAAATGGCTGGCTTTGATCCAAACCTCGTTAAGGGCTTGGAATGCCGGCGAATCTGGCCATAAACTGCTCCAATTCAATTGCTTCACCCCAGGCAGACCATATGGTAGAACATGGAGACCATTGCTCACTACAAGCACTATTAGCAAAGCATAAGCTGCTACAGGCCAACGTTCCATTATCCAGATGACAACAATCGCTAGCATGGCCAGTAACAGTGGAATCAGATGTGCCATGTAGCGAAAGAAAACCCAATCGAAGGCTGCAGAAGCAGAAAGGGTCAGAACGTTGACCAGGATGACTAGACCGGCTACCTGACAAAACATAGCCTGTGCTGAATTTAGCGCAAGTTTACCCTCCCTTGGCCGGCGTACCCAGGCAATGAGCAAGGCCAAAACCAATATCAGTGGGAAGATCCAGGCCGTAATATACAGAACGTATTGACCAAGGTGCGCCAGGAAACGATCCAACTGAAACGGCTGACCACGGTTCCATACGCGCATGAAATAGGCCCATGGCAACACAAGCACTGCAATGAGCAAGAGCGCAACAAGAAAACGATGCCGTACTCTGCGTTCTTCATGTGCAAGGAACAGGTGCATCGCCAATGCAGCCACTGTGGGAAAGAAAGCACCGTAGTGGCTATGGTAGAGCAACACCGCCGACAACACAAGATAAGGAACGGCCCATTTTTCGCCCGATCGCAAGCGCAGGTAGCCATCCAGAGTTAGCAAAGTGAAGAATGCTGCCAACGCATAATAGCGGCACTGCCGCAGCAGCAAAATAAAGGGCACGCAAAACAGTAGGAACAAGGTCGCCACACGTGCGATGCGACTATCCTTTAACCACCGTGAGACAAAGCCATAGAAGAAACCAAGAGTAGTCAGGCCTATGAGCACGAATGGCAATCGTGCAGCAAAGGTGCTAGGACCGAGGATAGCAAACGCCAAGGCGGTCAACGGGTACTGTAACCAGGAGTGATAGATCCAGATATAGTCGTGCGTGAACTCGACAAAGCTCTGGCTCGCCTGCTGAACCCAGTCTATGCCATCTGTGGACAGTGGCAATCCATAGGCTAGTAGATGACGCGAAACAATCGCCGTTTCGGCCTCATCCTGCCACAGGTAAATGTCGTCCAACCTATATAGAAGCAGCACCGTGCTAATGAGCAACACCAGTACCAGAAGCAAGAGGCCACGCAGCCGATCTGAGCCAATGATTTTCCTACCCTGCAACATGGGCTAGGATTTGTTTCCTCCCCGGACCAGTTCATCTAGTGGTTTCCCCACGTCTGTCGAGGGCTGACGATGCAAGATTTGCGGCAAGTGATAACGACTAATGATCTCCGGCAGCGTTTTCTTAAATTGGCGGTAACGTACAATGTTCCACTTTGCCAGCAGATAACGCATCATCACTGCCAGCGTGCTCAGACCGTAAATGACACTGTTCTTAAAGTTCACCGAAGAGGCCTCTTTAAAGTAGCGTGTTGGGACCCCAATTTCGGCAATCTGGAAGCCAAAGGCTGCCGCCTGAGCAATCACCTCCGTATCAAAGACAAAATTGTCGGAATTCAACAGAAAAGGAATAGTCTCCAGCAGGCGCCTGCTGTAAGCGCGAAAACCCGTATGGCACTCTGACAAATGTTGCCCCAAGACGATATTCTCGACAAGGGTCAAAAAACGGTTAGAGATGAACTTGTAGGCCGGCATTCCACCTGCCAAAGTACCCCCACCCAGAAAACGGGAGCCCAATACCATGTCGGCTTTACCCTCCTGAATGGGCCGGATCAGGTCAGGCACAAGAGTGGAGTCGTATTGATAATCTGGATGCAACATTACAACGATGTCTGCTCCATCCTCAAGGGCTTTGAGGTAGCAAGTCTTCTGATTACCGCCATAGCCTTTGTTCTGGATATGAATAATGACCTCCAAACCGAGCCGTCGCGCTATTTCGACAGTCTCGTCTTGACTCACGTCATCTACAAGAATGACTTTGTCTACCACCTCTTTGGGCAGGTCGTTATAAGTGCGTTCCAGCGTCTTGGCGGCATTGTAAGCTGGCATCACGACGATAACTTTCTCACGCATAGCCTCACTCTCCGCTATAATCCAAATACCTGTCCTGGGTGCATTCTCAGTGTCGCTTTCTCAAGCTGGCAACTCCGGTTGCCAACACTTCAGTCGAACGCGCTTGAATTGCAGCCAGCGTTTGCGGTTGCAGTTGATAGCGCGCACGACCGTCAATAATCACATACTGCGCTTGAGCAAAGGCAGCCAACACCTGCTCTTGCGCTGGTGCGCGCCAGAACATGGGCTGCAACCCATCCTTTTGATCGGTTAGTACGGCCCCGACCAGCGTTAGCAATGACCTCTCTTGAATGCCAAGATTCACGTATAGCATTTGTCCATAGCTGTCAACGATAAAATGCCCAGGCTGCGCTCCGGCCGGTGGCCGTGAGGACAAAAAAGTGTAATTTGGTTCGAACACGAGGACCTTGGCCTCCGTTGAACTGTTTTGATTGAGATAGTCAGCAATCTTGGTATAAGTAGGAGAGGTTTGGCTTAACATCTGCACTATGTTCATGTATTGATTTACGACTGGCCCTCTGACCAAACCTATGAGTAAGATAGTCAGGAATGTCAGAGCCCCCAGAGTTAACCAGTGGATATGTCCTTCAGTACTGCGCCAAGGCCATACAGGCCAAGCTCGTGCGTCGAGAAGACCTCCACCCAGCAGGCTCAACGGCACAGCCAACTGCGCATAATATTGCGGCCAATAGGAGCTATTGACAACGATCAAGGCCAGGGTATAGCCCAACCAGAAGAGCACAGCCAACCACGGTCTGGCTTCCCGTTGCTTAATGCTCAGCAAGCCTAGGAACAAAGCACCTATCAAGCCTGTTCGTACCGTTAACCACGCTTGTGCATAGTGCCAGATATCGTAAAGCCTACTGATCCGACGGACGATACCGTCCGCCGGACGGAGCAATTGAAAGAAATACACCTGTTTCAGAAAGTCATCTGGGCACTGTAGCAGAAAATAGCAACTGAGTGCCACCCAACTCAGACCAAAGCTTATGGCGATGATCAAAGCTTCACGAAGCCTGCGGCGCAGCAATGAGACCGTGAGCAGGGCGAATAGTACCACCAACCCAGGCGTCTTGACCAGAGCAGCAAAGGCACTCAGGGAGCCGGCTAGGGCCGCCATCCATTGCCCTCGTGCATCATCCTGTGCTCTCTCGAAAACGAACCAATAGGCCAACACCGCTAGGATCGAGAAGAGGTTGAGCGGCGGTTCCAACATGGCCCGGCGATCCATGCCGATCACCATGCCATCCAAAGCCAGCAAACCTGCTGCAGCCAGGCCTACTGACTGCCCTGCCAATTTGCGTCCCACCAGGTAAACCATCGCTATAGTAGCCAGGCCATAGAAAACCGAGGCATAACGCGTGGCCATGAGGCTCACTCCACTCCCCCAAGGCACGTTGACCAAGCGCAGGACCCCTGCCAGCAAATAGATGCCAACGGGTGGCAAAGTGGCAAAGAAGTCCCGATAGGGCAGGTATCCTTGCAACATCAGTTGTGCTGTGGTATCCCAGACTGCCTCGTCATAGTCTTGCAGAAATTGCAACCCCCTCTCCAAGGGAAGCAAATTGTACAGACGTAGATAGGCTGCCAGCACCACTATCAGCAACAAGATTAAAAAAGAGGAATGACACAAGAGAGCCCAAGCTCCTGACAAGCGGTTGGAGGCTCTCAGCCAATCCCGTGTCATGTACACCCCCAATAATGATCACGGTACTCCATGTAATAGGCAACCGTACGCCGTAATCCTTCCCTCAGAGGGACTGTGGGCCTCCAACCCAGGGTCTTCTGAATCTTGCTATAGTCGGCATAGTAGTCGCCAATGTCAATGCGTTTCTTATCCGGGGGAAAAGGCACCAATCTGTAGCCCCCCTTGCCCACGCCGAGCTCCTGGCACACTTCCAGCAGCGTCCGCACGAACTCCAGCAAGCTTACCGGCGGGGTATTCCCCAGATTAAAGATGCGGCCATTCGCCCCATCATAAAGGGCAGCCAATAGCAAAGCATCAACGACATCGTCTATATAATTTAAATCACGTACCTGCCGCCCGTCGCCATAGATTTGTATTTCTTCGTTATCAATCGCTTGACGGATGAACCAGGCCACAAAACCCTGCCGATTGTGCTTCACCAACAGCCGTGGGCCATAGGTATTGGTCAAGCGCAGTGATACAGCGCGGATGCCATGGATATTGTTGTAGAGGATATGATACCACTCGCCTGCCATCTTATTGATGCCGTTCACATCAGTCGGGTGCAGCAGATGTTTTTCATCCACCGGTAGGTATTCCGGCACACCATAGACCTGCCGGGTGCTGGAATAGACAATCTTAATCGAGGGATTGTTATGGCGGCACGCTTCGAGGATAGACAACTGAGCACGACAGTTGATCTCAAGATCAGTATAAGGATCGTGCATGCTATCAATATGGCTGACTTGCCCAGCCAAGTTGAACAGGTAATCCTGGCCACGCACCAGGTAGTTCATGCCGCTCACATCCCGCACGTCCGCGATGTTGACCCGTACCTTGTCTTTGATGGGCTCGATGTTGAACAGGTTACCGCCATAGTCTGGTATCAATGAGTCAACAAGCAGTACGTCGGCCCCGTGCTCGACCAGGCGTATGGCTAAGTTGCTGCCGATAAAGCCAAGACCGCCAGTAATCAGGACTTTCTTGCCCGCGAATTGGCCTTCATCTGTCACCATCTGCGATCCCCTATGCCTTTGGACTTGGACGATTCCGCCATGTACTGAATCTCTTCTTGAACAAGAAAAAGAGGTTAGAGAACCCATCCCGCCACAGCTTTAACTTGCTCTCACCAAGGCGCGCTTTGTAGTAGATGGGCAATTCACGTGCCCTCAGGCCCTTGCGAGTAAAAGCTTCGATCTTGATTTCTTCAGAAAAAGACATCCGCTCGCTGATCAGGTTAAATTGTAACAAAATCGAGCGCCTGAAAACCCACATCCCCGATTGAGAGTCTTTCAGCCAGACGAAAAAAAGGGCGAATATGGTCAAATCAAGGATAAAGTTGCCCAGGACGCGTAAGAAGGAATTCGCCTCTTCAGCCTTATGACCTGTACGGTCACAGGAAATGAAATCAAGATCCTCTTCAATCAGCACATCCAATATGACCGGGATGAAATTGCGAGGATAAGTTGCATCTCCATCCATAGCTACGATGATGTCAGCGCTAGCTGCACTAAACCCCGCCTTACACGCCGCACCGTAGCCAGGTTTAGTCTCAACAACAACCTTTGCGCCCCATTCGGTAGCCACTTCGGCGGTGCGATCCGTGCAGTTGTTGTCCACGACAATAACCTCATCAACCAGAGCTGGCATATCGGCTAGCATCACCCGGATGCCATCTTCTTCATTGTAGCAAGGTATCACTACCGAAACGGTATGCCCTTTATACATCACTATCTCCTTTGGGGATGCAGTTAGCTATTTATCAGTAGATAGCGTCAGGGCAACCGTTGGCTCCGACGCCCCACCACTCAACTGGTACTTTAGTTTGTTCCACTTAAGTATAGCCCACTCTTTCATTACCGGGGGCAAGACCAGGGGATTGAAAAGGATGTTGACGGTCAAGAAACATTCGTAGGTACAGAAGCATCTGGTATCCCGAATATACCTGCGTACTTCGTCCGCCTTTTGGCTAAACCAGATCTTCTTGAAATCGTAATCAAAGTCGCGCACATTGCCGATTTCCTTGTCTATGAGCAATTCGCAAGGTAGAATTTGGCCCTCACTGAACATCGCGCCTCCCAGAGAACCAGCATAGCATGGGATTTGGAAGCGGCACTCCCGTACCGTTTTGGCAATAATGCGCGGCCGGACAATGCGCTTCGCATTCAAAATGTCAGAGAAAGGCATCTTGTAATACCCAGATAGCATGCGCCTCTTGTTGTCCTGCTCCAGTGCAGCATGTAGCTCTTCATACTTGTGAATGTCAAAGTCCTTAGCGCCGGGATCTCGTGGTGCACCCCGCGTGAGCAAGGTGAAGACGGTATTGACCCCCACATGGTGAGCCAGATAGTCATACAATTCCAACAAATGATCCTGATTGTACGCCGAGACGGTGATCTCCACACAGGTGCTGAAATTGGGATAGTGTTTCTCCAGCAGACGTAGTTCCTGGTAAGTCCGCACAGCGCGATCGAACAGGCCTGGAAACTGGCGAATCTCGTCGTGCCTCTTACCAATACCGTCTATTGAGACATCAATGTGCAGATCGAGACCAGGGCATGTATCGAGCATGTCCCTGGTTGTTTCGATCACCCGTCCGGTGAGGCTGCCATTTGTTGGGATGCCTACATTGACTGCGTGGTTGTTACGATGAAAGATGCGCACAATCTCTGCCAAATCACGACGAAGGAAAGGCTCTCCCCCTGTAGGAGTGAAAAAGAGCATGTCATCCATGCTCGCAGATACACGTTCGATCTCATCAATCGTCAATTCCCTTTCCTTGGCTGTAGGCTCGTGTTCAGCAAGTAGGCAGTGCTTGCATCGTGCGTTGCAGAAGTCAGTGACAAAGAACACAAAATATATCGGTGAGGCCCCCCTCTTGTAAAGGAGGCGACTACCGTACCTAAGATACCGTTTATAATTCACTTTGTTTCCTCTGTTCCATTAGTACGGGTTTCCAGCCAGATAGTCCACGACTGCCCACAAGGCACCCAACCCGGATACCCACAGGTCAACAGGCAAGAACAGACAGCACTGCAATAGAAAGAGCCCACCCCTTGCTCGTCGCAGTGCATTCAGAAACGGCACGTTCGCTAGCAGAATGATGCCATAGTCTACCAAGGCAAGTAGTCCCCACCAGGGTTGCCTGGTCCACAGAGCCAGGATAACAAACACAGGCAACAACCAGGCCAAGGGCACGCCCAATATGAAGAACCAAGGAACCGATGCATAGTACTTTTGACCACTCACTCGCTGAGCAGGGTCTAGTTTCTTGCGCAGCCAGGTTTTGCTCAACCCGAAAGCACGTTGCAAATCAGTCTTCAGCAACCCACCCAACGAATAGTATTTTAAGTGTTCTACTGCCAAGCGAGTATCGAGCCTCACCTTTTGGCTGGCAGTCAATAGCCTCTGTCCAAACTCAATATCCTCGGTGACACTTGTACCACGATAGTGGGGGTCAAAGCCACCCATCTGGACAAAAACATCCTTGCGGATGGCGGCGATGCTGGTGAAAAACACCCCCACGCCACATTTTGCGTGGTTGCTTGTAGCAAGGCGCGTGTAAGTATAATGCATCCACAGGTTCTTAAACTGGCTGCTAAAGTTTTCGTATCTTAGCCTCTGCCCAAGTAGACCAACCACTCCAGCGACTGTCGGATCCTTGAAGTGTTCGGCAACCAGGCGCAGTGCGTTCAGAGGCAACAAGATGTCTGCATCGGTAAAGAGAACAATGTCGCCCTTTGCTTGGCTTACCCCGAGGTTCTTGGCCCGTGCCGCACCCACGTTGTCTGACAAGCGAATGACCCTGCTGCCCTGCCGGGTTGCTATTTGCACAGTATCATCAGTAGAAGCATCGTCTACCACAATGACTTCGTACTCAGCATAATCTGAGCAGCCAATGGCCTGGAGACATTCACCGAGCGTACGTGCGGCATTGTGTGCGGGGATCACTACAGAAATCATGGGCAAAAGCTCATTAGCCAGCAGCGAGAATCAGGCAATGCGTACTGAATACGCCGAAGTACATCTATTCCCTTGCCTTAGCACAACTGTCCCACCCGCTCATGGACTAGCAAATTATACACGAGTTGTATGAAAATGCGATATAAGAGCACGTTCGCTAGATGAAACTTTCTTCATACCTGCTCTGGAATGTGTTCCACTCCTCTGGAGCCGATAGAACAGGTAGTCTTCAATTTGGACCTCGAAACTATAATTAGTTTCGAGAATGGTTTTGAAAGCGGGGAATTCATCCAGTTGAGCACGTGACCCTGAAGGGGCCAGTGGGTTGATGTCGTTCTCTACGAGTGTGATGTACATAGGTGGCTTCTGGCGTAAGTCATCCAGGAAATCCTGTCGCCAGGTTTCAAGGCGCGGATTGCTGCCTCTGCCGCCGACTAGCACGTAGGAAAAGATATACCTCGTAGCGGAGCGGCGCTGAGCGAGAAAGCTGACCAAAGGCTCCGCCCCCCAGATAAGCACCGTCTCATCTGGCTCAGTGTGCTCCCGCAAGTATGTTGCGGCACGCAAGGTGCCCATGCGTGAAAAGTCCTTGCCAATATCAAACTGAGCATAGTATTGCTCAGCACTTAGGTGACCAGCCAAATAAGCAAACATACGTCTGTAGCGAGCCAGGTGCTCGTAGCCCATCCATAGCAATAACCCAACAATCACGACCACAGCGAAAATGCTTCGCATGTCCCAAAGCAGGTTACCCGCTGACCCACGTATTTCCTGTGCCAACCACACCAGGCTCACGGCTGAGAGAATTGCTGCCGGGGCCAGAACGGGGATCCAATGATACTCAAAAAGCTTGCCTTGCAAGAGCGTGGCTGCTACACTGGACAGCAGGAAAACGACCACTGCTCCAATTGCACGATTACGCCGGCGCCACGTCAGGACACCAACCGTGCCTGTCAGACTCAACCAGAAAAGCATCTGCCAATCCCGCAGATAACGGATGATCACATCCAGCATCGCCAATGGGCCATCACCGGTTGCCAGACCGCGTGCCTCCAGATATGCTCCAGTTCCGTAAACGCGCCAGATCTCCAGCAATTCTTGTAGGCCATGTCTGCGGAGATACAAGCCGATAGGTGAAAGGCCCAGCAGACCTCCCAGAATGATGGCTGCCAGGCCGTACAACACCTCTTTCGAACTCCAACGTTCCTGCCACATTTCGATGCCAGCCCAGACTAGCACAGCCAGGATAACCAGGCCTGCCGTTGGTTTGAACCAGAAAACAAAGCCGCTTGCCACACCAGTGAGAAGCAGTGGCTGGCTGCTTCGGCTCCGCGCGCTGCACACTATGCCATATACGCTGGATACAAGAAAAGGCGTCATGAATGCTTCTGGGTTGGCCACAGAATAGAAATGAAGCAGCAGGTAGTAGCAGAAAGCATAAAGCCAGGCTGCGCAGACCGCGATGCGGCGATCTCGGAATACGCCATGTGCCAAGAGGTAGACCGAGGCTGCACTCAGGAGCGCATACAGCACGTCAAAGAGTCGAACGGCGAACTCAGAACGCCCAAAAAGCA
>Ga0172366_10000361_pt1 | contig 31873 bp, 29 predicted proteins | sample LakKivSesite69cm_FD_114533 | JGI IMG/M metagenome (GOLD analysis project Ga0172366, IMG submission 114533) | Sediment microbial communities from Lake Kivu, Rwanda - Sediment site 69cm | ecosystem: Environmental > Aquatic > Freshwater > Lake > Sediment | place: Rwanda: Western Province, Lake...
AAATCTATTTAGAACCTACTGGAATTTTTGCCGAAACCTAAAGTTGAACCTATATATAAGGGAGGGGTCTAGGCTTCTAAAGACAAGTTCTATAATAAGAGTAGTCGATAATTTATGGTGCGGATATAAGAATCTGCACCCCATTCTTAACCCCAAGTCATCTAATGCGAGACTGATTTTGGAATTATGAACATCCATGTACAGCAACAACCTTGCCTTAGTCTAGTATTAGGCTGTTTGTGAAGAAAAGCCTTGTTGTGCAGATTCTAGATAAACTGAGAATTGATTGTGAATGAGGTGTAAGTTCAAATCTCTTCTGTCACCAAAATTCCTACCTCGACAAAATAGGCGAATTTCTTGAGCCATTTGGAAAAATGCTCTCGAAACGACTAATCGTTCAGAACCTAAAGGTAAAAATGTGAGTAAGAATTGGTATCGAAAATTGAAAAACACACTTAACTCGACCAGCCGTGAAGATTAAGGTTGAGTTAAGAACCAATCACAAAAGTTATTGATCGCGTTGGAGAGTTTGTCAAATTCGATGCGGCGGACATTGTTAATCCCGCCTATTATAAAGTAGCCTCTTCCATGTCGAAGCGCGGCTATAGGATAGACTTCTCCAAAATCGGGGCGTCTGAGTCTAAGTAAGGGAACACAATTTGCCGAACTAGGTGTGAGTGCACGGAACTCCTGGATTCTGTTGCTGCCACCAACGTCAACAAGATTACCTACAATGTTCTGATCTTCTGTAGTTTGATAGACTTGTTCTTCATATGGTCCACTATGATTCGGTGTGTCTGATGTAGTCTGTGCACCTAATTGCTTCCACAACAAGCTGCCCGAGAATGGAAGTCCAACTCTGAATTGTTCAACTACAAAAGTATTTTGCTCACCTAATCTCACCAGAAAAGGCAAGACCACCCTCTCATCAAGAATAGGTCTTGCTCTATCTCCTTGCACGTTTGGATTGACATCCCAACCATAGAAGAAGGCAAAGCCACCAGTTGTAACAAAGAGACCACCATCTGCGACGTAGTTTTTTATTATGTCGAAAACTATTCGTTCCCTGAAATCCTTCTCAGGATAAGACTCACCAAATGGGTTGAGGATCAAGGCAAACCGGTTGCTTATTTCGGAGGCATTTATTCTTGTTACTGCATACTTAGGTTGACCATTCACTAGTATGTTTCTGAAGAAGTCCTCCCAGTTTTCAATTGAGAAAATCGTGAAAGGCGCGCTAGCGCAAGGCGTCTCTGAAGCACTTGATCCTTCCACATAACCATTCAATATCGCTAATTGTATTGGGACGTGAGATTTTTGTTGCTTTTCAATCCTGTGGAGCAAGGTGACTATTTCTTCGCCGTCATTTCTTGCCGATTCTGCATCAGCTCTGCTGATGACTCGGCTACCCGGTACCCCCAACGCTTGTTGTCCATATCTTGCGAGACTACGTGCCATATTGGCCCAACGGTTTGAAATGAGAGTAGCTCTTGTCAGCTCTTGGTTGTATTGCGGTAATCGTTGCGACAGCGATCTTAATAGCCCATCCACATTTCTAGCGAAAGCGTCATGGTTAGGCGAATACGTCTGTCCGAAAAACTCGAATATGGCTTTTAGTCCTAGCTCTATGCTTTCTTGTGAACAAGCTACGCTTTCAGGATATCTATATCGAACAAAATGAGCAGAGGCTTCTCGGAGTTGCACCTTTGATCGTGAAGCATACCATAACGCTATATCTGATATTTGACTCATTCTGGTCCTCACATATATTCTGTATTTTGCATTTATGTACTTCCTCTAGGGATACAGTCATAGCATCTTGACTCGAAGCATCAAACCTATTTAAGCATAAGTAATTCTATTCCGAGTATGAATAGTCTCAATATAAATCAAAACATCAGAAGACTTGCTAGCGAAGTATTTGACGCAGTTGAATGGAAAGAGATTCAAGACATGGCACGAACCGTAGCGGAGTCTGAGGAAAGGAAATTAGTGGTACTGCGTAGACTTCGACACTTGGTTCCAACCCGTCCAAAAAGACCACTTTATTATGTTAATTATGATTTGAAGGACTTGCCAAGAAAATCCCGATTTGTAGTCGAGCAAATGGGCTCATATTTGGACCTTTTGGTCAAAGAGCTACGATACGAGCTAGAGGGACGATACTGCGAGGAACCGCTCGGAAGGAATATCCTTGCTATAATGAAATACGTGGATGGTGATATGAAGGTTTTATTGAAGACTATAGAAACGTTCAACAGAATCGCCTATGTGCCTGCGAAACATATCTACGGTCCTCCAGATGACCCAAATCACTACTTTAGTTTTCAGGAAGCCGTAGTTATCGCCTTAGTAGCGGTCAAACTGGGAGAAAAGCTTAAACAGAGGTCACGTTACGTGCAGAAGCTTCGTCAAGATTTGGTTCTTCCTGCCCAGAAACCACTTATCGGTAATTGGAAAAGAACCGACACAGACGGAAAGCCTTTTGATTTCAAGAGAAAATTGTTCGAATCTCGCAAGTTGGGTGCGCGTCAATCACGCTGCTCCATCTAACAAAGGTGGAGGATACTATGCACATCTGCAAGATTCAAACGAGAGTTTAAACCCAAAATACACTCAGAGCTTTTCTATTTTTTAAAAAATAAGACCCTTTAATTTTTGTTCTCCGCAGCAAGTATGTTTAGTAATTTTTGCCCTAGAAAATCTTAAGGGAAGCTTCATAGATCATTTGGAGTTGTGGGCTTTGAATTGAAAGAGGCTGTTGTGACTAGTTTCCATTCTCAAGTTCCATTTAGTCTAAGCAAAATCGATTATTATCCGGAGGCTATAGTGTCATTTGATGCTCATTTAGATGTATATTTCGGAACAAAGGAAATCTTGGATCTTATACCTAAAGATTTGCGTTTGGCTGCACTTCGAGCCAGTTCCCATACGATGCTCCGACGCACTTTTGGAGAGCTCCCATTGCTACTTAAAGCAGATGGGGTTTCTGCTGAACTCATTCCCGAGATGTTTCTTGTAACTCCCGAGATTTCTCTCGATACCCATATTTTCGAAATGATTGAATCGTTACAAGTAGCATTTGCTAGCGGCTCTCTTCCCATAGAACAGTTTGAAAATCCAAAGGAATGGTTTCCAGATAGTTTGTCAAAAATTTGGGGTATTAAATTATTCATAAGCCCACCGAAAAGATTACTTGATCTGATAAACTGCTTAAGAGAAGTTGATTTTCTCCTCGACCTTGATATAGATTACCTATATGAAATGCAAAACGAATGCTATACACCACTCAAAAAAGCAAAGCCAAGCGACCTTGGCAAGACTGAGCAAATTCTGAAATTTGTCCGCAAAACAAAACCGTCCGTAATAACGATTTCCGAACCAAAGGTTTCAACTATTCGAAATTCTTCAAGCAACTTCTCAATGTTTGTCAAGCGCTTGAAAAATCTGGGGTACGCAATAAAGCATAACAAGATTTTTCCTAACGATGAATATGCAATCAGTTTGATTAAAGCGTATGAAGACTTTTATCAGAATGTTCAGAAACCTCTTTTCAAAAAGCATTTCGCAGGAAAAGATTTCTCCAACTCAAACGCACATGAACAATTACATAAAGAATTGGTGAACGTTGCTAAGAATTATTTTCAATCTGTTAGGCGACAGCTCAAGCAATGTTAATTTCGGTTTTCTTCTGCACTGATTAGATGGCCAAAGTTTGCTTGGACAGATTTCAAGACTTTTTCAAAAGTCTAGCTCTAAGAGATGTGCTAAAGCCTTTTAAGAGTAGTCTCGTAGTTCCACACCTTAAACATTCCATGCCACACTGACGAACGAGAGCTTTCTGTATGTTTTCAGAAAGTGCACCGTTCAAGTACAAACCACGCCAAATCGGTTATGAATTTCGAATTAAGTCGCTTTTCCATACGGCACTTTTAGCTAAGTTTATCTTATGAACAGAACTTAGAGTTAGTGGAGTCACTAGGAGGGGCAACACAGATTATGGCAAGCGTCATCGAGTTCGACAGTTGGTTGCGTGCGTTTGCGAAGAGTTCAAGCAATCCTTTTGTTCGAGATTCAGAAACCATGATTCAGTATCTTTTTGAACTAGATGGAAGACTACCTTCCAAGTACGGATGGCGTGCAACTTCCTCTACTGCTCTGGGTGAGCAGCTTAAAGGAGCGAAGTCTGCTGAAGAAATCAATAGTATCTACTGGCAAGATATGTCTCGTAGCATTGAAGCTTATGGAGTCATGATAATCTGGCGCGGTACGGAACTAATGAAAACTGCCTTACGTTCTCTTAACTCACATGAAATTCTTGCACCCGCAGTATTAAGCCGCTCTTTGCTTGAGCTGGCAGCATGCGTCATAGCCAACAGTAATACTATTCAGAACACAGTGGAAGATATGTTGGCGTCGAAGATGCCAAGTATAGGTGTGGTAATATGCGGAGAACTTGAACAACTTCTCACTCGCATCATTTATGGAACTCGAATCGGTGAACCACCTGAACACCTTAAACAAACGAATGTGCTAACGTATTTACAGCGTGTCTCAAAACACCCGGATGCCGCCGATCTGCTACAAGTATATGAGTATCTGTGTGACCTTGCTCACCCTAATGTGTTGGGGAATGCGAGGTTTTGGGCTACCGTACGAAACAAGAAACAAGGTGGTAGTCCGATTTTAAGAATGGAGCGTTATGCGGAATCAGCGGTTACTGAAGAGACCAGAGAGAAAATTCTGTGGGCGCTTGGTTGGTCAGCTGCTTGCATCCGCAACGGTTTCGAAATTGGACAAAAAGCGGTGCGAGCTATCCTAGAGCGATGGCCAAGATCTGTTAGCGGGCGCTAGAGATACGCCAAGTGATCATATTCTGGCGGACCCGCATACCGGATGTTTCAAGTTTATAAAGGTTCAATCATCTCTTGTATTGGTCTTTCTCCATCTAACATACTTAGGCGTCTATTGATATACCATCAAAGTGATTTTTGAGGAGTTCGCCAAAAAAGTAGAAAAACAATGCTGGTTTTTAACTGTCTTACTTCTTGATGAGAAGAAGAATTGCCTTTTCAATTTCCTCAGAAATGACGCCACCATGAGTTTTACCGTGTCTTTCGATCAAGTATTTCATAAATCTGTTCCATACGTTTTCGTCAATGTAAATGGTCGTTCTTCTCTTAGTCATGTAATGTATCCCTTAGACCGCATTTCAATGACATAACCCTAAATGCTTTATACGACATGGCGTCATAACATCACAACGTCAAAGCGACACACTTTCCAACAGGGAGTTAGACAGCTTGAGTAGGAGGATTTCCAGAAGCTTCTTCACAGGTCCAGTTCAAATTAAGAACAAAAATGCCAAGATGATAATACAAGAACTGCTTAATGGTATGAGGTACCCTCCAATAATAACCAAAGGATTAAGCTCCAGATTCAAGACTGTAGGATACATCAGAGTAGTCAAAAGAAGCTCTGAAGGACATTTCACGATTGAGAGTGAAAGCATCAAAGTAGACGATATTGCCAACATGCAATGGAGAGAAGCTTCAGAAAAATACAAGCTACAGGAAGGTGTAGAGTGGCACTGCGTAGAAGGAGCTTATGGCAAGTTTACGCTTGTACGATGTTTAATGGATGACCCGAATTCAGGCGCAGTAGTCGAGAGATTCTTTTTGAAATCACGAGAGTAAGGGATTCACAAAATGACTCGCTGAAGTACCATTATTGGATGGAAATTCCTTCCGCTTCAAGGAGAAACATAAGGGTGAAAATATAATGAAAACTGATGTAAAAGAAATAAGGTTACAAGTTTGGGAGGAAGTCATTGGTAAATGCGTTAAATTCGAAACTAAAAAGGATCTGGCGGTCGTAATCCTTAGGATATGCGGTCGAAGAGTGCGGATGGTTTACACGCGCGACTCCCAAGAAGGAATCATTCTAAAAAGGTTTGGAAGAAATCTAGTAGGACAAAAAATAGGGATTCTTCGAACGGACATTCCCGCGAAACCAATTATCGTAAGAATCATGCCAAAGAAGAATTCGACAAGTTGACTTTTTTTGCATTTGTCACTAGTTCTCAGTTCGTTCATTAGATCTTTCTCGTTCATTCCTGGGAAATCCTTTTTGTCCTTAACACGTGTTATTTCTTGTTTTTGGAAATGCCAGAAGGAATCTCTTCTCGTCGACTATGTTTCCAGAAATGGTTATCAAAAAGATGTTAGAAATAATAAGCGAGTCCTGGCGAATGTAGATGTAGGGTGGTGAGAACGTGTCTGAGCATAACTTGACAGAGTTGTTGAAGTTAGGATTCCAGCATGTTGGCGATTTTTTCCTCGAAGAAGGTAAATTAAAGTTTCTTTTGAATGACTATGGGAACGCTACGGGCAGCTATGCGTTTGTCGCTGGTCAAACCGTGAAGTATGTAGGAGTAACCAAAAACACTTTGTACGCTCGAATGAATGGATACAAAAATCCTGGGCCTTCACAAGAAACAAACAAGAGGATCAAGCCAAAAATCGTTGAAGCACGCAAAGTTGAGGTTTACTTTCTTCCAGAGTCCGAAATTGACCAGTTTGTGACCATAATTCGGCGGAACGAGATCGAAAAACAAATTCCAACAGACTTGAGCACATTCGAACGCTTCTTAATATCAATGTTCAAGCCTGAATGGAATAGAAGTTGAAGGCTTCAATAAAATGTATGATTGTATCAAGTGTCATCATAGTAGGTTGTGAAACAGAAGTGCCTTTTATTTATGAATATGAGGTCGTGGAGATGTTTCTAAATACGTCTAACAAAACTCGAAGAACTGCCTTGCGGTCACTTCGTCTGCTCTTGGAGAGTCTGTCAATGTATACTAACGCTCTGCAGATCTCCTGCGTATTTTCGTATCCGGCAATAAAAACAAACAATCTGTCTTTATTTATGTCACCTGCTAATCGTTTCGGACTTCCCTTTTCTTTCTCAAGCATTTCCATAGTTCTGTTATGATAGTTCTTTACATTCTTGTAAAAATCCTCTTTGTCCTTCTCAATCTGGCTTGTTCTGTGACTTAAAACAAGATTTCCGATGTTTCCAGCAACGCTTGTTAGCGTCTCAATCAATGTGATGGTGGCAGGGTCAAGTCCAATCAAGATATGTCCCTCTGTCTCTTTTCAAAAAGCACCACTAATATACTTTGTGATGGCAAGAGATACTGGCTTTCTCATGAAGGAAAATCACTGTGTTTTTGATTTCTCTTCTATCTCTTTAACCATGTCATAGGGTTCTGCGTCATTCCACATTGAATCAAAATAGTTGACACAATCTTTGACTATTTCACTACTGTTTGTCCAAGAACCATACTGGTACTTGCTTTGTAATGCACCAGTTTGCAAGTCAGAAGACAAAAAGATGATCTCCTCATCATCTATGATCAAAAATCTTGCGTGAAGACTTTGAATTCTCCTTATTTCTACTCGCTTCTTTTCAAGTGTTTTTTGTACCTCTTTCTTGCTCAATATGCCATCGGATACTTTTCTTCCAAATCTGTCGTCTTGTGTTACAAGCATCAAGATTTTCACTTGTGGTGCCGATTGAAGTAAATTGAATGTACTATTATCGACATAAGGGTTAGAAATTCTGATTATCGATTTTGGTTTCTTAAGAAGTTCTTGTATTTTGTTTCCTAGAGTCCAGGGAACATTTAATTGCGTGTACAAGAAACCTTCTTCAATGACCTTTTTCTTCGCTGATTCTTCCTTCTCTTTTCTCAAAGCACACGAGAGTTCTTTGATAATATCTTCTGTTTTCTCAAAGACTTGATTGGGAAGTGTGAATGAAAGACCGAATCTGTTCTGTAAAAAGATTTCGAAGAAATCAAACAGCATATCTCCTGTGACATTGAATTTTTCGCATGCCTTAAGATTGTAAACTGCGCATTTATTTCTGTTTTCAGCATTATACTCACCACAAAAGTTTTTGATGAAGACAGGGTGCACTCTACCAGAAAGAAACAAAGCTCGATCAGTGCCGAAGTGAGGTAAATCATAAAGTTCTTCTTCTTTATATGCAATCTCGCACAGTTTTTGATTGAAAGCGAGCCTTAGGCTATTGAATTCAGTAGACAGTATTTCAACTTTTTTGGTTCTCATTTCATTGACAAAGTCAACCAGTAGGTTCGCCACACTAATTGGGTTCATGGAAAAGGATATAGGCCTTCTATATTTTGGAAGAGTAATCTCTAATCTTTCTGATTCATTCCTTTTATCAAGTGAAAGACCGAGAACATTGTCTCTGCAACCGTCAAAAAACTTCTTTGCTTCAATTTTGACTTCTTCGCTTTTGAATTTTGGTTTCTTTTCAAAGGATATTATCTCGTCCATTGAAAGCTGGAAAAGTGCTGCTTCGATGGCTTTTCAGACCACATCAAGCTCTTCAGTCCATCTCTTACATCGTCAGTTTCTTCTATTATTAATCTTAGAATATCCAGTTTTAATGCTTGACCGGTGTTGAGGAGTTCATAAAGCCTAGTCTGAATTGCTTCTTTTGCTCCTTCAAAGGGTTTGGGAAGTTTATCAAAAAAGTTCACGGCTTCATAGGACATCTCAAGGACATCATCTATTCTGCGCAAAAAACCTTTTGAAACAAGTTCAGATATATCTTTATTGAAACGGGTCATGCGATATGATTCTGAATAGCCTATGTAGGCACCCTTGTTTTGAGAAATATCCTTTAATACTTTGTCGGTCAATTCTTCCTGCTTAATTCTGTTGCCAGGAGCAGACCGTACAAGTGACATAACATAGATAAGAGATTTTTCCATAATCTCACTTCGTACTAAATATCCTTCACATTTCTCTATAACCTTTTTTAATCCACTAAATGCTTGATTAGCTTTTTTGGGTTAGATTGGCGTGTGATATTTGCCAAAGGCTTTTAAGAGCAATCTCAAATATCTGGTACAGAATGGCGGGTGAGTGGGCCTCCACCCGTTCCGCCTTTAAAGACCCCGGAGTAGGAGGTTTACTATTGAAAATAAAGACTAAAGACATAGCACTAGTGAGTGTTTTTGCATCTTTGTACGTAGTATTGGTCTATGCCTTTTCTCCAATGTCTTTTTACGCATTGCAATTCAGAGTTGCGGGTGTACTAAGGCCAGCAATTGCCAAGAAATGGTTCTTGAGCATAGGCTACGCTATTGGAGTTGTTGTGGGAAATATCTTTAGTCCATTTGTTGGACCATATGAACTGGTCTTTATGCCACTTGTTAGTCTAGCCGCAGGAATCATAGGTTTTATTGTTGCCAAGAAATTCAAGGAGAGCTATTTTGCCGAAGGCGCAATCATCGCAATTGTAGTGCCTATTGGCGTCAGTTGGATGCTAAACCAGCTTTTTGGTCTCCCATTGATAACAACATTTCCTTACCTTCTGATCAGTGAACAGATAGTATGTCTGCTAGGGGCATTTGTTTTCAAACTGATCGAGATGAGATTCAAATGGTGGGAGTAAGTATGGCTAAGGCAGACAAGTGCATTATCGTGCTCAGTGGTGGACCAGATTCCGCAGTCGTTGCTTATTGGGCAAAAAGACAAGGCTACACGGTTCATGCATTGACGTTTAAATATGGTCAAATAGCGGAAAAGGAAGTCAAACATGCCGCACTCATAGCTGAGAAGCTCGGTATCCCAATCAAGATCATAGACCTAAGTTCTTTAAGAGACGTATTTACTGGAGTGACTGCGCTTTGCGACGAAAATATCGAGTTGACTTCAACCTTCACTCAACCAATAATAGTTCCCTTTAGAAATGCAATATTCTTGTCTGTCGCCGTTGCTTATGCCAATTCGATCGGAGCTGCTGCAGTTTTCTATGGAGCACAAGGCTCTGACGCCTCCTTTTACCCAGACTGCAGGAAAGAGTTCTACAAATCTTTTGAAAATACAGCTAAGCTGGGAACAGGTGCAGAAATTCGAATCGAAGCTCCTTTCAGTAGCTTGCAGAAGTCAGAAGTGCTAAAAATCGGAAAGCAGCTTGGCGTCCCTTTTGAGCTCACATGGTCTTGCTATCGAGGTGAAGAAAAACATTGTGGAATATGCGAGTCATGCGTGAACAGGAAGAATGCTTTCAAGGAAGCAAAGATAGATGACCCAACAGAATACATCGAGTGAAACTGTCGCAATTCCCTCTTTTTTGGAGCCTCAGTCCAACGTCCACCGTGTACTCCTTAGCAATTTCTTGAATTAGTCTCTGATGTTCTTCTGCATCAATGAGGCATTCATGCTAGATTTTTCTCTACTATCTGCACAAGAAGACTTTTCTTGACAAGCAGCTTGATTATTAAGAGCTGTCAATGTGGGCAGGAATGGACTTATGGGCATCTGCGATTTCTACCTAATAGGGAAAAAGCATGAGATCGAGAAGTTAGGTGAAATATGCAATAAAGTAGGTGCTTTTTTGAAAGCCAAGTACAATAAGGGAACAGAGGGGTTCTTTGATTGGACAGGAATTAGCATATTTGAAATATTTCACAAACCTGATGAATACATCACTTTTGATTCAGTGATTGATGGCAAGAACGGCGAGAACGAAAAAGCAATGGACTGGATAAGGTGTGGACCTTGGAAAAGAGACGAGGCCGTAATATGGTGGTGGGAGATTGCTTGGCCTCATAAAATACCTTCTGAAGTATGGCAGATGATAAGACAAGAAGGAAGGAAACTCAAGGTGCAGCATTTGACCAACCAATTGATCAGTGATCTCGGTAAGCAAGATGATGGCATCTTTGACCATCTAGAGAAAGAGTTCCGCAAGCAAGGATCTGAAATCAATTGAATAAAGAGCTTCGACTTATTGACTTAGCAATTAATATATTCAGACAAGCATAAAAGAAATGAAAAATGAGAAACATGAACCAAAGAATGAGTGAAACTTTTCCCGATATCGCACAAATCGTGAAGGGACTGGCAGACTTGAGAGTTCAGAGGATAACTAAATCCTTTCTCTTTCAATCGTGCACTCACTACTTGTATGAAACGCAAATAGTTGTTAAGAATGAAGGAGAAAGCCCTTGTTATGTAATCCCCGGAGAATTTTATTCAAAGCAGGTCCTTGTGGACTTCAATGTCTCTGATGCGACTGGAAAGCGATGTGTTTTTATTCCCTCAGCCTTGAACGACCGCATTGTTCTTGGATATATATTCTTTAAACTTTGGAAAAGAAACCAAGAACCCAAAACTCGGTTGTTGCTCTATGGAGCTTTCCTCGGGGATTCTACTGATTCTGCCGTCACTGAGCAAGACATGGAGACAATTCTATCCAGAGATCTCAATGGGAAATTTGCCAAAGCGTTTTTTGAAGCTATGTGGTCCGCGGAAAAAAAGATTGCCGACCTATTAGAAGATCGTATTATTAATTACTTGTCAGACAAAGATGCGTTCGCCCATTATGCGGACCTGAAAATTTGTGACTTGTGTGATGATGAACTTGTGGAATTCTGCAAATCATTAGACGATTATTTTCTGTTGCTGGTCCAGTTGAACAGCCCTCTTATTCCAAATAGTCATCAAGAGATTTTCTTGAGAGACAACAAGTTCTTTGACGAAAAGACACACAAGCGAAGTATCTTCGATATCTACAGGACAGAAAAATATGAATTTGAATTTGACTTGAAATCACTTTTGCCTAATCAAGGTAAGGTTACATTCCATATCAAGATCATGCCTCCCGAAGGAGTGAAGATAGATTTAACTTCAAGTCGCTTGAACTACCTGTTCAGGAAGGATCGCTATTTACTCTCATGGGAAAATCAATTTATTGACCCTAGGAAACTCGCGATAGTTCACTTAGACGAAAAAGCGACACGTGACGAAAGAATATGCTTTTCTCTACTTGAGAAATTGAAAATTCAAAAGAAAGAACCACGGATGACGGAAACAGGGAAATTGCCATCGCAAAGCCGCCCAGATGTTAGAGCCCAGCTGCAAGAAGACATGACGTTCCTGTATTTTGGAGGAAGAGAGAAGCCTTCCTTCTGCAAAAAGAAGCATAGATTACTGATCAGTTTGAATCTCAAGGACAGAGCAATGATTGCTTATCATTCTCTTATCATAGCATTATGGATTATTTTTGCAGGTATAACCTCATGGCTCATTTGGATGAACGTATCAAACGGCACTCTGAGCACTAGTGGAAACTCTTACTTCGCAATAGTGAGCCAGTATTTTTGGTCTCTAATAACTACTATGCTTGCACAATCAATAGCGGCTATGGTGGACTACTCACGTAGATCAGTCTCTGAGCGCTTCTTCTTAAAACCGACGCTTCAAGCAATTATTGTACTGACTGTAGTTGAATTTTTGCTGTTGATTTTTCTGCCCATAATTCTTCCATTTCTGCCACATTCATTCGGCAATTGACCGGCTGTCTTTTTGTCTAGCTTTGCTTTTCAAATTTCTTTAGGCTGGAAACCAAGCTGTCTAAATCATGTACCGTGATATCAGAAAATGCAATAGGCCAAGGAGTAGGGACCTCTTCTTCGCTGTATAATATGACACGCTTGCCCAAACGTTTTGCTACGTACATTTCTATGGCAGTCCCATAACTTGGACCATTTGATACTGCAACAATGACATCGCCCTTTTTGACAAATTCCAAATCATGCTTAACGATTTTTTCAGCCAGTTCGCGTTTGTCTCTGAAATCTTTAATGTCGCTGTAGTCCATGTGTTCTTCTGAGATATGATCCAATACGAGAAATCCTTTCTCCTTCAGAAAAGACTGTATGCTTCTTATCTTTAGTATACCACCATATCCAATAGATCCACAGACGACGACAATCAATTAGATCAATATATGCTGATAGCATAACTACTTTTAATCTTTGCCTAGAACTGTTTGTCTCACCTTGTTTAGTCTTTCGATTTTTCCATTCATTTTTCAGATCAGTGCTTGCAAAGAGCGAAAAGGCTAATCAAAATAGTTGATTACGTAGATGCAGGCCGAATGTTCTCACCGCAGAATGAGTCATGTATTGCTCTTTAAATCCTCTTGGGTCAGCGGTCTTGATTGATTTTCGAATAGATCTTTTGCCCATGCCAACTTCTCTAGGTATTGGTTTTTGGAATTACCTTCAACGTTTGGGAAGAAATGCCCTTCCTCAAGATTAAAGAATCTTCCACTTTCGGTAAGATTAAATGAACCTGAGACTGCACCTTGAGATGTAACGGTCGCTTTGGCATGAAGTTTCGAATTGAATCGGATTTCACATTTTCTCTGGCTTAGTTGGAGAAGAGTTCTCGTTTGCCTCTTAATGAATGAGCGGGATATAGTGGTATCCAATAAATCCGTGGGTGATCTTGAAAGAATGTACACCTTGCCACCATAATGAGTTAGCAGTCCTATCAAGTCGCTAATTCGCTCCACATCTGAAATGTTGATGATATTGCTTGCGAAACGGATCAATGCAGAGGGAATTCTAAAATCTGCGATGAATGGAGAAATGAAGTAAGCGAATGCTGACTCTCCTCTGTTTGCACGAATGCACTCAGATACCAAAAGATCCACATCAATCATAGACACGTTTTTCTGAGTAACGTGCACCAATCATATCACCTTCAAGAGATAATAGTATTCGATCTCACCGGACGTTAAATTCATGTTCACCCAATGCCCTGAAAACTTGACGTATCCATTGCCAGCCTCTTTACCCACTATTTGCAAGATTAAGGCATTCATGTTGCGCACCAACTCCTCACAAGTATGCTCGTCCACACAAGAACCTTTCAAAATTGCAAATCCGTGTTCGCCTAAAGTCTTCAAGGCTTGATCTGAGGAGGGCATGTTCAGCGTGACATGCTTCAAAACGAAATTCACAAGTCTGTCAAGGGCGAATTTACTTATATTATATTTTTCGTGAAATGAGCCATGTTGACATTTCCTGCCTATAGAAATGCATTCGGGGCATCCATGAATACATATAGTAGCCATCTCTTTAAATCTGTCAGCCTCTTGATGTTCCCTTGAATAGTCCATCGAATGATAGCCAATGCTTAGCGGAAAAATCGTCGTTAAGCCATACTCTCTGATTCTTCGAATCACATTCTGATGAGTTGTCTCTTTATCCTTCAGTTCACCCAGTTTGCGTTTAATCTCATTTTCAATGGGCTCTACTTTACTAAAAAGAAAAACCTTGTCCGCAACGCTATTCAAACAGGGTAGCAGAAATTCAAATGCTGTTTCATCCAGATTTCTCGGTTTGTATGTCTCTTCTCGTTCCTCACTCTGTAAGTACTCCTCAACACTGAACGTACCAGCTTCTGACAAAAATTCAAAAGCAGTTTCAGAAGAGCCGTTTCCACCGCTGACTGAATCAAAGATTACAATCTCTCCATCGTCTTCTTTGACCAAATAATCTAAGTCATCTAGCTGCGAACCAGAAGTAATAGCTGCTGAGAGCAACAAGACATGAGCCAATGAATGCAGAATAGTCTCCCGAAGTTTGGAAATCAGTTCATCATCAGTAATATCCAGGGATTGCATCGTTAGAAGCGCATTCTGAACTAAAGTTGGATCTGGTCCCCCGCTCTCATAGAAATCTAGCTCGTTATGAATTGCTGCGATGACTTGCGTAATGAAATCATTGTTTCTCAGTCTTTGCATGACAGCTTGTTCATTAACCAGTGCATTGAGATTAAGGACTGAGACTATAGATGAGAGCATTAGTTCGTGATGGTAAGAAGGAAGACCGATCTCGCTCATAACATCAGCAAGTCTGCAAGCAAGCAACTGTATAATAATGTCCCGTCTTAACATCAAGCTTGATTGAAGAATCTCCTTGAGAAATTCCTCTGGAATGTGTGTTTGGAAGGAGAGACCGGATGTCATGAGCTTGATTCCTATTGGTGGATCGTAATCAACCATAATAGTTCGCGACGCTCCTTTTACAGTAGCAGTTCTCTCGAAGCCAATGACAGCCAATCCCACCTGTAATTGAGGTAAGCGCGTCACTTTGGGAATAATGAGAGACATAGGCTTCTGCAAGTCTTTTGAGGTAGCTACTTCTCTGGAGAGTTCTAACTTTCTTATGATAGGATAGCTTGACGGCAATTTGACCCTAGGCTGGATCGCACGGTGTGCACATGTCTCATCTTCGTCAAAAAGAGAAAGACAAGAAGTGCATATTGCCCAATGTCTACGTAGACGAAATGCCCTCAGCATTAGAGGTTTATATACATTATAAGTTCTCTGACCGTCGACCAGTTGGAATTCTGGTTCCGAAGACAATACGTGAATTGACGAAAGATGCGCTCTTCCTGATTGATACCATCTACCTAAAGAGACCTTAACTGGAAACATGCCGTAGCGATAAGTGGTTGATCCTGGAAAAAGCAAAGCCAATGCAAGTTCTGCTTTTTCAGTTTTTATTTCGCCTCCAACGTCAATGGAGATCTGTTGAGCACCTTGTGGCTCATAAAGCGTTTTAGGCATAATATAGGGTGGTTCTGCTATACTCTGAATAAAATCATCGATGTAAGAAGGATATTTCCCTTCGCTTCTTTTTATTTCCTCAAGTATCCCTTGCAAACGTCGTGCGTCTTCAAACTTTGCTTTTGTCTCATCTATGTCCATTTGCCTAGCTTTCTCAAGCTGAACAAGAGTTGCTTCTAGCTTGCTTCTAATCATTGCCAATTCGCCGAAAACGCTTGTTGGAACACTTCGGTCCAATCTCACCTTTTGCAACAGTTCATTCAGAATTTGTTTCAGCTGTTCTGCTTCGCTCATAAAGTTCCCTCAAGCGTCGAAAGCAATTTATTGACTTTAGTGTATTCTTGAGAATATGATGCTCCAAGGGAAGACAAGAGGTTCAAGATCTCGTTTTTAGCTGAAGTGACTGACACCTTCGAATCGGCTATTGTTCTCAAATCATCTGCTCTTTTCTCGAGATTCGCTTTAAGATCATCCTCCAGTGTTGCCATCACGTCCATTCTTCTGAAGGCGTCAAAAGCCCAAATTACGAGTTTCTTTCTATCGCCTTTGATTTCATATTCAGAAGACAATGATTCAAGTACATGAAGACTGTTATCAATAGCCTTTCCAGCAATTTCTTCGGCTTGAGCAACAGGATGTCCAAGATGACGCGCGTACTTCATTACAAAATTCTTCACGTCGTCTCTTTTATTTCGGATAAACGATATTGCTTCGTTAAAGTTCTTCTCTACTTCGCCAGGATCTTGCTTCGCAGCTATTACATTAAAAACATCAATACTCTTGGAGCTAAGAAAATCGAAGATGGAACAGAACGCATGAGAACGAATAATATCAGGGTTTCGTGGCTCCAACGGTAAAGGAGAAAGTGAAGGATAAACAAGCCTATAGAAATGCCTATAATAGAAATTGGCCAAAGGCGAAGGAGGGATAACTGTCATAACAAAGAGACCATCAGCAAGGTTTCCTTCTCGTGCTCCTCGTCCTGCTTTCTGTTTGTAATTAGTAGGCGACCTAATCTCTCCATACATTATTACCTCTTTTATCCCCTTGAAATCTACACCAACTTCCAGCACAGATGTTGCAACTAGCGCATCAATTGGTACAGGGTTGCCAACATCGAATCTTCGATCAGTGAACAATTCATAGATGTCTCCCATGCTTGAGAGATCGACTTCTTGGCTTGTAAGCCTCTTGACACGAATGCTGTCGTTTGGAGTGACTCCGAACGCAAGTCTTAGCCATCTAGCAAATGATGCGCTATCGTGAGAAAACCACCAGCAATTTCCTCTTTGATATTCATCGCAATTACCTGCTATAACATCACTGCCCAGTTTGCAGTCATTGCAAACCATGTCCAAATTGGGATCTTGAGTTGCTAAGGGTCTGAAGTGAATCGGGTATCCTCTTCTGAATCTTGTTCTAACCGCACGATATCGAGTGAAGCCTTCATAGTTTCTTTGATCATGTGTCCATCTACCTGCAAGATCTAAGGAATCCACAAAGCAAAGAGACTTGGGACGCGTATCGTTTCCGACGGCGTGGGCTCGCACTATGTCTTCATGACGGTTATGCAAGAGGCATGATGTCGTATCAATGCAAACACCTAAAGCGGGTCTTCCGGCTCTTGGTTTGATAATTACGTTATGTTCTAAGGCAAAATCAATCAGACTGTCTTCTCTATCGGTTATTATTTCGGGTTGCTCACCAATCGAGAAAAGCTTCTGACAATGCTTTTGAGGATTGGCTATTGTGGCAGACATTCCAATAAAGACAGGAGAATAAGGAAGAAGGTTCTGAAGTCGCGCATTTAATGATGCAACATTAGCGCCAAACAAACTATAGTAAAGGTGAACCTCATCATAAAGAACCAGATCTATTCCTTTCTTGTACAATGAATTGCAGAGAGGGTTCATTAAACGTCGCTTAAGAGTATCGGGGTTTGTTATGATTATGTCAGGGCAGCTCTGGTAGATTCTGGCTCGTTCCTCAAAGGCAGGACCTCCAAAATCTTTCTCGATGCTTATGTTAAGGAATGAAGCTAAATCAGTCGGAATAGTCATCTTCTTTATTTTCTCATTTATCTTTGTGCTAATCGCAGAAAGCTCGTCGTACTGATCTCTGGCGAGCACGTTACGAGGAAAAAGCAGAAGAGCAGTACAATTCATTGCTTCATGAGCTTTTTCTCCAGATTTCTTATGGAGGTATGCTTTGATCTTCTTATTTAGGATCCATAGAAGTAGTGGAAGTTCGTAGGCTAATGTCTTTCCAGCTCCTGTTTCAGCAACAATAACAATCGAGGGGCTGTCCTTTTTTCCATTAAGAAGAGACAAGATTGCTTGAGCTGAAGACAATTGAAAACCGCTCAATTTTTCGTACTGCGAGGCAATAGCTTGAATCCCGCACTCTATGACATCTTGCTCCACGCCGGCTTCTAATCCAATAGCATCAAGAATAATATCAATAGTTTCTTTTTCGCCCAATGGGATTTTTTGTTGAGGTATTTGCTTCACAAAGCGCAGATATTTTAAATCTGATACATCATGCACAAGCCTTCTTTGGACCCTTGTAGTGGTGTGATATAAGGACTTAATTATGCTCGCAGCCTTGCTCTTTAGAAGATATTCACCTGTTGAAAAGTCCAAAAGCAGCATGCGTTTTCTAGCAAGACTTTGAGCAATCTGGAGGCCCTTGATAGAATCAGTTTTTTCTTGAGAGCACACTGTTTCCAACTTCACAAATCCATCATATTCTCCTCCGGCAATCTGACCCGCCTCAATCTTTTCTAGAGCCCACAGAAAGCTACGTTCACTCTGATTCAACTGTGCACTAATCATAAATCCCTCCGAATTTTATTGCCTTAGTAGCGTCAAAAGGTTGAAGCTTTTCGATAATGGACAATGGGATACATTCATTTATCTCTAGTATCTGGATATTCGGTCTAGAGGGTAGACCTTCATGTCCTCTGCCTGAAGGAAAACCTGCAATTACCTTTCGATCAACATGTAGGTAAACAAGGTCCAGCAAGACACTGAAATCAATCGTCGCAGCGATTGAGAATCGCTTGGACATATATCTGCAAAGCTCTTCGACATACTCGCGTATACGTGCTTTTTGTGTCAGTTGTTCATTGATCTCCATCACCAATGAATATGATAACATTACGATAAGTCTTGGCGCACTAAGTCTGTCTTCCCTAAGTAAGTCAAAATATCTGAGCCATTTCTTGACAAGGTTTCGTGAAATGCCATCATGGCTTGGAATGAGGTCGTCCCTAAAACCGGTCTGGTAAAGGCGCTTGTCGGAAAGCACTGCCTGAACTAGAGGATTGAAACGGGAGGATCTAATTAACATCCAGAAAAGAGCAGCCTCATATAGATTATGTTGTTTTAAGCTTAAATACTCCGAAAGTATGGAACCAAACCTAGAAAGGTAATAGAGTTTGACGCTAGAAGACCTTGATGGAAGAATATCGCCGATGGTGAGGTTTTCGGATAGTGATATGACCAAGTCTTCAGCGGTCAAGTTACGGTCGTGGATTGCTTCGATTCCTTCAAGAAAGTACTTGTACTCCAGATCGTCTGCGTCCTCAATGAGCATAGACCTCTTCCAAAGCTTCAGTCGTTCTTTCAAGTCTTTTGGCAAGGTTCCATTTCTTTCTCTTTCAGCTAGCTTCTTGGAGCTCATTTCAGTCAAGGGCAGACTATAGAAAGTGAGGGCGGTTATCCAACTATTGACTTTCGACAAGTCTACTCGTGGATAAGTTCGAAGCTTCAAGGTTTTGCCTCACCCAGGTATCACAACCTTCAGACTACCCTTAAGAACTAGACGTATCGCAGCTGCTTTGATGTCTGCCTCGTATCCTTTCTTCCTCATCAAACTGTCTATTTCGCCTATCGTTAATGGTCCGGAAGCTTGAACTATTTCTAAAATGGCATTTTCAATTGCTCCAATTGGTCTGCTTGTAATCGGCACAGTCTCTATACGTTGAGTCGGCTTGTGTTCAGTCGAAGCGCCAGTTGAGGTTAAAGGAATGGACTCTACTTTGCTTGGAGTTATGACAACGGAAGGTGTTGAGAGAGATCGCCTTATCTCATCTTCGATTAGTGGCGCTCGTTGCTGGATTGTCCACAAGACTACGGATTTGTAATATGCTTGGTCACTTTTTGCTGTAGCATCATATGCGTCAAGAAGCCATCTGATCCATTGTCCAGCTTCGCTCTGTTTGATCGTTGGGTCTTCGTATGCCTTGCGTAAAGACTCAATTGATCTAGTTGCCTTTTCCTCAAATTCTGCCATTCTTCGCTTGGCGACTTTCTCCTCTTCTTCGTATACTAATCCAAGATCTATTGCCGACTTGACAATAGCGTCACTTGCGCTTCCTAGTTTCTTTAACAATCTCTGAGACTCTAATGGCCCTTGATCCAAGAGGTTGAGTAAGAAAGAATGTGCTTTAGGGATCGATGGTTCAATCTGATTGGTTTCTTCACTCGCAAAACCTGCTTGCACTGCTTCCTTGACGTAACGCTCTTGTACCAAGGTACCTCTCATGAAGAGACTCTTGTTGCATTCTCTAACGGCTTCTTTCGTACAGGCATGCCCTCCCGCTCTCATTATGTAGAGTGTCTGTATCACCTCAATAGCTGACCTGGAAAGTGGCGCAGTAATATCCCTTGTTGCCCTTGTCACAAGCACAGATAATCTGGGGATTATTTCGCTTTCAAAAGATTTCGCCAAATTACTATAATCTTCCTCAACACCTATGCTAAGGCCGATAAGGTCTTCAGACAGTCCTGTTGGTAACCAAGTGACGCTGTTAAATGGATTCTCTGGGATGTTAAGAACGTCAATGCTGGAAACATACGATAATAGAACAATGTGAGAGTATTCTTCTAATCCTTGTACTATTGGCGCAGCAACATTTATCACATCCTCTATGTCTTTGGCTTGTATCACGCCTTGTTTGCTTGACGCCAGAACCCAAAAGATGCTGAGTGTCCTATCCTGACGTGACAGATCAAAAGATAATGAACTCACTGCGACGTTTCCTTCGCCAACGTGTCCCATGAAAGAGGTTCGTTTATTCTTGAGGACACCCTGTTCTCCAAGCAAGGTGCTTTTGGAAAGACCCTTCAGAATTCCTTGTAAGATCGCCTCGTTTCTTTCCATAAGGCTCTTCGACTTAACTGAAATGATCCCTTGCGCAGTTTTTATTGAGAGACGTCTACTCTCTCGTACTGGGAGTTCCTTCAATCCATATTGATTAAAGAGTTCTTGAATCAGCTCTTTGCAGATTAATTTCAACTCTCTCTTTGCTCCTTCGATCAACGCAAAGTGACATATACGCTCAAAGATTCTAAAATTGTCCAAACTCTCGGTTCCTCTGAGGGAAATAATCAAGTCGTATAATGATTTCAGTGCTTCTTCTGAAAATGGAGATATATCACCTTCTCGTCGCTCGGAAATACTAGCCGTTTTCAGTCTTTCCAAAACTATCTTCCTTACTTCATCATAACTGTAAGCAAGTGGCAAGGAGGCGACGAGTCTACTCTTAAAGGGTTCATGCTGTTTGGATAGATTTGCTTCGAACTCTTTGGATGAATATCTCGTGTGTGACATAATAAAAGCAATAGGCACGTCTTTGTTTGCAAGGTCATCCATGACTTCTCTCAAAAACTGTAGGAATAATCGTTGTTCCTGTTCTGGTTGGTCGGCAAGTATGTCAAATTCATCAACAATCCAAAGCATCAACTTGCTTCTCAATGCAATAGGCGATAACGTATCTACTAATTTTCTCCTTAGGATGGACGGACTGGTTCCGTATTTTGAACGACTTAATACTTCGACCTTTCCATAGTTGCTTGCTTCTCTGATAATGTCAGCCACGAAGTCTTCAATAGACAAGTTTGATAGTCTTGTTAAGATTACAGGTGCTCTGAATGAAAGATAACCACCGTTTATTGCCTTTTTCTTCAGATGTTCCATCGTTGTGCTTTTGCCAGCGCCATGAGGGCTATTTACGAGCAACGCGTAAAGCTTCTTTTCGATTCCCGCTTCCTCAATTTTCTGTTCGAGCTGGGGAAAATTCGCCGGAGGAACAAAAGGGTACTTACTAATGGCTGCACCAGTCGGTTCGAAAGGATTTTCCTTAAGTCCGTACACTTCAGCTATGGTCATACTCTTTCACCCTTCTTTAAATAATATAGTGCTAATTTCCTATCTAAAACTCCACACCAAATAGCGAGCCCTAACAAAGTTGATAAATCTTGCTTATCAATAAGCTTTCCTGATTTTTCACTCAACTTCTTGTTGATTTCTTCATACAGCTCATCGGGGGTAAAGGGTCTTTCGTTCAAAGACTCCATAAGAACTTTGTAAGACTCAATGTTAGAAAGGGCTAAGCCATTAAGATAGTTTTTTGCCTTCTCTGTGTCATTCTGCATCAAGTTCACAAAAATCTCTCCTTGCTTAGCAAGTCTTATCTTTCCCTTTGCACGTTCAGTGAGATTCAACTGTTGTGTCATTCTGCAATAGTCCCCGCCCGACGTTTCAAATCCAGCCTCACGTAAGAATCGGCTATACTCGCCGTCGGGGCAATTTGACAGATACAGAAGAAATTCTGGTAGTCTAGTAACTGTCAACCGAGGAAGGGATGTACCGTCCCTTCCTGAGACTTTTATTGGATGTGGCTGGAATCTTCGATTGGAAAGCAAGAATGCAAAAACTCCCTTATCTTGATACTTTAGATCTATGCGAATGGGTTTGTCGTTTCCAATAGATAAGGACACCATTTCACATTTATTAATAAGCTCTGCTAGCGTCTTTATGTAGCTTGCTATTGCAAAAGCTGAAACGTCTTGATTTCCGTTTTTGTGAATCTTTATTTCATTTGAAGGTTCCCCTGAATATGAGTAGTCTCCTGAACTCGAAGAAAGAACAAAGCGATTCCCTTGAATCGAGAAATTTAGTTCGTTGGAGATTGCAGAGGCCGTATTCACAAGCTTTGAGAACTCGCTTGATGGAATTTCTACAGAAGCGTCAAACTGAAATTTTCTAGGTTCAGGCAGGTCATAAGGATCTTCTTCAAGGAAATTCACTTTGAATCGCATCACCCATTTTTTGGTAGCCTCCAGCACCAAGCCCTCTTCCTCTATAATCATAGAAATTGAGTTGGCTGAAGCTAGGCTTGATAGAAATTTGGGAAATTTAGATACATCAATACCGAAATTATATTTACTGTTTGCTTCATAGTTAGCAAAGAATGATTTGGCGAGGAAGACGTCTACATAGCAAAAATCACTAGGGTCGACACTTCTTACTCGCATTCCGCAATCATCAATATCAAGATGGACCTTGTTTACGAACTTTGAGATACATTCGAAAAGTTTGACAGAGATGTAGGGCTCCACAAAAATGAGTTTCACGTATTTCTTCCCTCAAATAGTACTTCAGAAATTCGGTAATATTTCCTTCGCAGTTTCGTGTATTCCCACAAATACCTAAGTGATGAACGGGGGAAAACGACGTTGTCGAGATACTTTTCATAAGCTTCAATCCCTAAAGCTAGAAAGCGGGATGCCTTTTTTGCTTCTTGCTTTATTACGTGCTCATTATGGATCGCGCGTGCTTTCCAATCGTTCCATAGTTGATATTTGTTCACTATACAAACAGGACACGTGCACTTTTCCAATAGCTCTAAGTCGTGCAGGTTCTTGGAGTCGGTTGGATCAAGCGTGGTATTGCCAAAACTTGTCGCGCTTTCTCCTAGGTAACGCTCTCCCGTGCCAGGAAGAATAATCTTTCCATATGCGGCTTTTCTTCGGTAACCAGAGGAATCAGTGCTTTTCACTCCAAGGTAGTATGCCAAATGAAGCATCAGAGGCGAAGAACCAAATCCCATTAAGTGAACCTTGAAGTTCGACCTTCTCTTTATGCAACTTAGGGCAAAGCAGATCATGTCTATCAATTCTTTCCTAGGCTGTCTGTCTCCGAAGAAGCCTTCATATGTTGCGAATTGAGGGTTTACAATGCTTCCTAAGGCTATGTAATCAGCGTCGGCATTTCTCTGAAGCCAGTCGACATTCTCGACTAAGGAAGCTTTGTCCCATGCATGCAGAGCCGGGACTAATTTTCCATTGAGATTCGTCGTGTTCTGCCAATGCAGAATGTTGGTTGCTGTCTTGCTCCATAGCTTCTTCATTCCGATAACCGACATGCCAGCTTCGAATGGATAATCCACTGGAATAGTCTGGTCTGGTCTCAGTGTTTCTTGAACAAAGATGACTTTTTCTATGTCAAGCTCTATTCCAGTCATTTTAGCGGTATAAGCACCATTATCTAAAAACAGCTTTCCGACATCGTATGCAAGTCGAGGCTCTTCACTATTATAATAGTTGATCACAGAATCCATTATTAAATCAGAGCTTCTGTCTTTTTTGATTGGCCTTCTTTGTTCACCTATCCAGAGGAGTGTGTCAGTGAGCACAATTTCACCTCTGCTTCAAACACATTAGCACCATTAGCTTATAGTTGATTACTATTATATGATTTTTATTAGTAACGAAAATACTCCCAAGTCCTATTGCTTATTGTCTAGTCCGAAAAATGCCAATAGGTGTTCAGCGAATTCCTTTTGCCGAGCTTCCGTATTAAACCATCTCTTGAATAACGACTTAAACGTGAAAGACTTGCCGGTTTTTTTTCGCAAATACTTTTCAAATTCTGAAGCGAAGAGTACAAGTCCGCCCTGAGAGTGAACGTATTGTGCGAAGCTTTGTCCCTTTTCATTTTTTCCTGCATGTTGCACTACCATGACAGGTATAACGTTGACTTTGGGGACCATTACTTTCACAGGATATCCCTGTTCAGTTCTAAGAAGAATTACTGAACCGTATTCTCTCGTATCTGCAATCTTTTGTAGGAATCTGTCCCAATCTTCGTATGTTAGAACTTGTTGATATCTGGACTCGAAGATCAGTGTGATCCGTGTTGGAACACTGCTTGAGAAAGGGGCAAGGTCAAATTCCATTATTCTATCAAATTCGGCAAGTTTTCTAGGATTGGTTAACCTTGAAAATCGACAGTTAAGTTTAGGGCGTCTATCTTTTCGCGATATTTGGAAGCGCCAGTTCATGTTCTGCACTTTTAGGTCATGATTGTTCCACATGACTTGAATTGCGTATTCAAAGAAATGTTCGTATGCGCGACCTAGAAGCGAATAGACAGAGGATTTTGATGATTTGAACCTTTGCCAATATTCGACCTGGCTTTGGATTTCTTCTTCTGTCAATACGCCATCTATGTAATAATAAGTCTCGCCCGCAATCTCTTTGTCTATTGTATCTTTGTAGATGCTACGCAAGTATTTCATGACATTTTCGTTTCTTGATCCTTCTGAGCCGCCAAACAGTTCAGTTTTTGGGGTGAAACGTTTTTCAAATTCCGAATTGCTTTTGATGATTTCATAAATTTTCTGTGCGCGTCCTGTCAGCAGATCATGCTTTTTCAAACGATTGCCATACTGTTCTATTCTTGCAAACCATAGGTAGCCCTTGTCAAAATGTGTCTCTCTCCCTAAGTCTGGATTAAACCAACCTTTCGCTGTCACGACTCCATTGATTTTCAAGTAGTGCAAGGCATTTGCGACTTTGTCCCTTGCAATTTTTGTTCTGCTGGCTATTTCCTCTGAAAACAGTGCAACATCTGAAGCTTGTAGTTCGTTCACTATTTTTGAACAAACATTTTCTTTTTGGCTGATGTCGTTCTTTGAATATGGCTTGAAGAGAAGTTTGTCTTTGACTACCTCATTTTTCCGCAGCCATTTGTTCCAGCGAGAGTAGCACACATTTAGGATAGTCTCGAGGTTACTTGTTTTTGCTATGACGTAGAAACGCATCCTTCTAGGGGTCCATTTGTATCTTCCGCGCTTTTGTTCCAGGGTGTATGCGTTGACTATTTTGGATGCTAGCAAGTCGCCACTTTGCCACATCTGGCACAGAAGAGAATCGAGTTTTGTGACATTGACTAGTCTCTGTATTTCCATGGGTGACCTTGGCAAGCCATCTTTCATGACATCTAGGACTACTTCTCTCCTGCTTTTATGTTCTGCGCGTTGCAAGTTCGAGTATTCTCCAGGAAGGTTTTGTTCTACTCTATTGATAAAGGTTTCTCCCTTAAGTAATCTCTGATGTGCTCGCGCAGCCACTCTGCGAAGCTTTTGTAGCCGTCTAGTTTCAGTTTCTGCTTGAATCGAGTCGCAAGGTCCTGGTCCAATTCAGCCCGGAAACTGTGCCTGTCCTTTGACATGTTTCTACCCATTATCTTATTATTGGAAGTATTTTTTAAAAGTCTTTTTGTGTAGAGACTGCATATACAGCTCTAAATGACAAATAGGCTTGTTTTTGTCTATTTTCTAGAGAAAAAAGCTTGTTCTTAAGGCTATTTTTCTCTATTCACTAGAGAAAAGTGTGCTTGTTTAAGGAAGGCATGGCGTACACTTCCGAAGATCGTTGAACATGACGAACTAGATATTTGTTAAGCTCTTTGAAGCATAAAAGACGAACGTCCGCAACGCCGTTTTAACAAAGTAATTGGGAATAAGCAAGAGACATTGTAGGCAAATACTAAAAGCTTGATGCAATCTAATTGTTTGTTGGTGTATCAAGGTGAACACACGCTCCAAGATTATTCAAACGCCTTGGCTGAATTACCTCCTTAATCTTGTTAGGAATACCAAGGATGAATTACTGATTGTCGCTCCATTTTTCTCTTTAGAGATTGTCAAAAAAATTTTGCAATATGCGGGCAAAAAAGTTGAGCTTCATTTTATGCTAGGCGCAAATCTAAGAGGAATAGCAACTGGGGCCTCAGATTATGAAGCGCTTATTTTTCTACATCAAATGTCTTCTCAAAGGCGTATAACACTTAGGAATATTCCTAACCTTCATGGGAAGGTTATCATTTCAGACGGAATAAAGGCGACGGTATCTTCCTCAAACCTGACCCATGAAGGTCTGCTGAGAAACATAGAATTTGGCGTCGAATTAGACAAGGAAAATTCCCAAGAGCTATACGAAATCATCAAAGAATACTGGAACGAAGCTGAACCACTTACGCTAAATGCAGGAATTAACAGTGCAAGGAAAGGTTTGATATCCTTTCAAGAAAAGGAAATGCGCCAAGAAATGCCAAAGATACCTTTAGGCCTTGGTGCCCGTATTGAACCTAAAGGTGACGATCTCGACTATATTTCCCCAGGTACTTTCTTTGAACAAGAGTTTTCATCTCCAAAACTTGGAATGGTGATTGATCCGCACGACTGGCATAATCTTTTGTTCAACGTCTGGTGGAATGACAATGATTTCAAAGGAGCTTGCCTCGATATTTCAAACAAGACCGTCTGCAGAAGTTACTTTCTCAAACGAGATGGCGAAGACAGAACTCAAGAATGCGAAACTCGCCAGAGCGGTTGCGACAGTGCCTACATCTTCTCCAACTGCGCCTACTACATCAATGGTGACTTGGGCAACACATTCCTGAACAAATGCGCCTTCTTTATTGCCAGAAACCCGGACGACAATCAATACTGGCTAATCGGATATCTCTTTATCAAAGAAATAGGGAAGAATTTTAATTATGTGAATCAAGCAGGCGAGACGGTACTGTTTCAACGGTATATTAAAGGAGATGAATCACTTTCATTACGTTTTCAGCCTTACGTCCTTTTTGACGAGCGATTCATCAGACAGCTTATCATCGGAAGCAGGTGGGGACAAAGAAATACAAGCGAAGTAAATTGGATCACTCATCACACTAGATCCAGTATTTCTTGCACATATCTCAGTAATGCTGACGCCGCAATAATATTGGAAACTTATGGAAACCTGACTAAGAACAGTAGGCACAAAAACACAGTTTCAGCAGTATTAAAAAGCTACTACAAATAGACGAGTTGCTGACATATGATTATTTTGAAGGTTTGTTGGTAGCCCTAGAGAGATTCGAACTCCTAGCTTTGCACAAGTGTAGGTTTTGAGTCATAGGGAGAAGTGATACTTAAACACGTTTGGATAATGGGGACATGGAATTTCATCTATCAGTGAGTGGTTCTCGTTTTTGTCTCAAAGGTCACAGCCGATCCATTCCTAGCGTCATTTCGTCAGTGAAAAGAAACGCACCATTCTCTGTGTCCTATTGCCCTACGAATTCGATGGTTTTCTGAATTTGTTCAGCGATTCTTTTGCCCTTGTCGCTTAGGATATAGAACATTTTACGTTTTTCTGTTTGGCTTGCCTTTTTTGAAACGAGACCCAGTCGAACTAGCTCATCTATTCTGGCCATTCCAGTACTCTTAGATCCGCCTATCTCCCTAAGAAGCTCATCCAAACCTTTATTCTCAGCGCTGAGTAGGCACAACAAGGTTCGAACCGATCTCGGCTTCTCAAGATATTCAAAAAACTCTTTACTTTTCAGCTTCAATTGCGGTCAGCTATAGTTGAAAAATGTTTATATTTAAGAATTGTCTACGCTATTAGTAGAGTATTATCTAAAAAGTAATATAGAATCAAGTTTCCGTGAAAGGCGAAAACAATGGAAGAAGAACAACGTTACCAAATTGAAATCTGTCCTCTATGTGGTGCAGAGCCCGAAAGATATGTGGTTAATACTGAAAACCTCAGTTTTTTATATTCATGCGCCAAAAATGGAACCATAAATGAAGCTGTTTCATTATGCAGAATAATCTGGAACAATATTCCCGAGCTCGCTTTCTCTGCCGACTCAAGAATGTTGATTGAAAAGCTTTCAAAGACGATTCTCGATGATATTCGAAATCAAGTTAATGCCACAATCGCGCCCATCCAGATCTTCACAGAGTCGCTCCCAAAGATTATCGACACTCTTCCTGAAAACATAAGGTCTGATCTCCTCAGAAAGTTCAACGAACTTCAAGAAACAATATCGAAAGAGTTTGAGACGCTCAGAAGTTATACTCCAACGACCAAAGATCTCAGCGATGCTGTATCAATAGTTGCAGACAGACTGGAAAACATAACAAAGAAAAATATTGACCAGATCAAGAAGACATTGATCGCAAAGCTGAAGGACTCCCTTGAGAAAATTGGTTTTCCCGAGCCGCAACAGGTGAGACTGCTTGCTGAGTTGGTTCCTTTAATCCTTCCTGTTCTTGAAGAGCTATTGCGGCTTCAGAAGATTCCCTCGGAAAAGCGAAAACGTGGAGAAACTGAACTGATCCAAGAACTACAAGAGTACTATCCAGAAGATGAATGCCATGGTCTGGGGGCTTCAGGAGATACTGACATAATTGCGACCCCTAAATTTAACGGAATAACTTTGAACCAGAAGGTTTTGATTGAGTCTAAGAAAAACAGCAGTGGCTGGAAACGGTCCTTCCTAGAAGAGGTTAGGAGGCACATGAAAGTGCGAGGAGAGCAATTTGCAATACTCGCGGCTGAAGTTGTTCCAAAAGCTTGCAACGGATTTCTTATTGAACAATGCCCAGAAGGAATGATCTTGGTAACGGACCGGAGGTATTTCTGCGTTTCTTACGGCGCTCTAAGGTCTGCTCTCATTACCTTGTATCCTCTTCATCAGAGAGAACTCGACCTGCACAGGCTTTTCGCGGACAAAAGAATCAATGAGGCAATAAAGGAAGCCTACAATTACTGCGAATGGGTGAAAAGAATAAGGGAAAAGAGTCGCCGTATTGAAACTAATGCAAAAGGAATAGCTGATGACACAGATCGGTTAGATAAGTGCTTGAAACGTAGCCTAGGGCAATTGCAGTCTCGCTTCGATGAAGTGGTCAAGCAGACGACAGCAACGGATCAGGTACAAATGAAGGCAGAACGACTTTGACCAATAAACGAGAGATAAAAGCGATTCAGCTTTTGGCAAAAGGAAACAACATTAAACCTCTAAGCCGATCTAAATTTCTGGTGCGTTCGGAATCAAATCCTCTCAGGTGGCATGAAGTAGCTTGGAACAACAGTCAATGGTGTTGCAAATGCGAAGATTATGCAAAAAGAAAGATCCGATGCAAGCATATCTATGCAGTATCTTATTTCTTGGCGCTTAGAGAGATAACGGCTGGTGTCAAAGACCCTGAGCATGGAAGTGTGTGCAAGAAATGCCATTCTGCGGAGTATCTTGTAAAATATGGTGTACGCCGGAATCAAAGTGGTCCTGCTCAGAAATTCTACTGCAAACGATGTGAGACATGGTCAACGGATCGCGGAGGATTCGAAAGAATGAAGAATCAAACTATTGTCATAGTTTCTGCTCTTGATCTTTATTTTAGAAACGTTTCTTTGAGACAGATAAGTCAACACCTCTACTCAACATTCGGGATTTATGTTTCCTACGGGGCAATCTACAATTGGATAAGAAAATATGTTGAGTTGGTAAGCCGCTATACAGGCAGTCTCAAAATGATTACGTCTGAACGTTGGCATGCTGATGAAACATTAATCAAAGTTCGGAGCAGACTAATGGTGTTATGGTCCTTACTTGATTCTGAAACACGGCAACAAATAGCCTATCACATAAGCCAGAGCAGATGCAAAGAGGAAGCGGCTGTTTTGCTCAGAAAAGGTAAGAAGGCTTCAAAAACAATTCCAGCTGAGATTGTGACAGACGGTCTTGAAAGTTACAATGAAGCGATCGAAACCGAGTTGGCAAACAAGAATGACAAGAGTTCTAACATAGGAACCTTGCATATCGTAGGTCCGCTGGTTGGAAAGATCAATAACAACAAAATTGAAAGGTTCAATGAATCAATTAAGGGACGCATCAAAGTAATGGGCAAATTAAACAGCGTAAAAGGGGCTGAGACTTTTGCTAAAGGCTACCAAATACACTATAACTGGATCAGAGGACATAAAGCTCTAAATGGGAGAACACCAACTGAGACATCCAAGGTGTCCACTGAGAGAATGAACTGGAAGAAACTAATTGAAAAAGCATCAGAATGTTAACGTCTCAAGATTCCGCTTGGTTCACTTGTTGGAAATGATATGACGAGGCGGGTGGGACTAGAACCCAAATGGGTTCAGGTCTTGAACCCTTTAGGTATTAGGCCGTATAGCTCAGCTTTTTGCAGTATCTTCGAACATGACAATTACATGGCGTCGCTAGCATTGCTAACATCGTTTACTTAAGCATGTGCTTATAGACCAACGTTCGTCAAGGTTGCCTGCTATCTGGTCTGTAGCCAAATCCTAAAGCATCAATAGGTTGCCTAATTATGCGGGTGTCTGCCCTCTATTTATGCAACGTGTTCTCTCTCAACTTCTGGACGGCTTCTTGAACCTTGCCTCTCCTAAAAATAGCTGCGCCAGCTACAAGAATTGAGGCACCACCATCAACGAAGGCTCGTGCGTTCTCAGGACTAATTCCGCCATCGACTTCAAGCTCTATTCTCGGATTCACTGAAAGAAAGCGTTTGCTATAAACTTGTAGCTTCGAGATAACTTGCTCGTTAAACGATTGCCCCGCAAAGTTGGGGTCAATGGTCATCACATTGATTAGATAGAGGCTATCCAAGAACGAAGTTGTCCATTCTGGTAGAGATGTTGACGGTTTAATTGCCAGTCCTATTTTCGTCCCTGCCTTGCCGATTATGTTCAGCATTCTCTCCAGACTGTTCTGATTGCAGACTTCGGCATGAACTGTAAGAATATTGCTACCAGCTTTAATAAATGCCTCAAGATGTTTCTCTGGGTTTGCTACCATCAGATGGACATCCAGATCAAGAATAGTGTTTCGCCTAATTGCAGCAACAATTTCTGCACCTAATGTAATGTTTGGGGAGAAAACTCCATCTGCTACATCAATGTGAATGAGATCGACACCTGCATCTGAAGCTTCTTGCACCGATTTCGCAAGATTTGATAAGTCCGCTGCCAGAATCGCAGCTGCCAATTTTGGTTGTAGCATGGCCTATTATATTTCGAATCTAAGCTTTAAGAATAGCTGTGGAATCAGGATCTTAGACGAAACATGTTTCCAACCTGAATTTGACTTCTATGTGTTCACGATAAAACCATGGACATCAGTCTGGTCTTCTTCGAGTGTTAGCAGCGCACGTTAATTTTCAACATTTAATAGCAACTCAAATATATTTGGCGAAAAGTAGTGTAGGTTGTTAGTAGAAGGGGCTGATATGAGTCAAGTCAAGAAAGAAATTGTTGATTTACTGTCGAAATGCATCGATGCAGTGGAGAAAAAAGGAGCAGACGAAGAAATTGTAAGTAGTCTAATGAAAGCGGCTGAGGTTTGTGATAAACTGAACATGACGCGGGAAGGAAAGAATTTGAAGGTAAAGGCTGCAGAACATATGGTAGAGTCAGCTGAGAGACTCTTCAAAATAGGAAAATACTACGACGCA
>Ga0172366_10000362_pt1 | contig 31833 bp, 40 predicted proteins | sample LakKivSesite69cm_FD_114533 | JGI IMG/M metagenome (GOLD analysis project Ga0172366, IMG submission 114533) | Sediment microbial communities from Lake Kivu, Rwanda - Sediment site 69cm | ecosystem: Environmental > Aquatic > Freshwater > Lake > Sediment | place: Rwanda: Western Province, Lake...
AACACAAACACCAACAAATACTGCAACACAAACACCAACAAATACTGCAACACAAACACCAACAAATACTGCCACACAAACACAAACCCAAACACCAACTTCTTCTCAAACGCCAACCCCATCAAACACTGCAACACCAACACAAACTCCTACAAACACAGGTACACCAACACAAACCCCAACACCCTCATCAACAGGAACAGGACCTACGGCAAATGCTTTATTTACCAAATGTTCAGATGGAAGTGTCTTTTACGGATTAGCGGATGTTGATACAGCATTTGTTGGAGGTGCGTACATCTATGACGGTGAGTGTTATGCTTTCGTTGAGTTCTCAGGTCCCGGTGGACCAAACTTGGGTACACCTGACTTTGAGGATTGTACATTTTGTTTGATAACACCAACGGCCACACCCACACCAAATCCAACACCCACACAAACTCCTACAGTATCATCTACACCAAGTAGTTGTTCATATACTGATTTCTGTTTCAGAACAGGGTTCAGTACTTTGTCAGGTTACAGTGGTAATTTTACAAGTGCTGGAAGTTACAATTCAAGAACATATTATAGTGGGGATGGGACCACAACAGGTTACATTTTTTATAATGGTACTAATTGGTGTTTAAGTAATACTTTGGGTGGTGTTTGTTTATTGGAAGGGGCCCCTTGTTACTCGGCTTGTCCTGATATATCCTCTAACTATTTTACAACAGGTCTTTGTCCAACACCAACACCATCGGGAATTAATTGTAATACTTTGGATTTTGTTGCTTATTTTGATTGTGACTATGAACCATTCATAACACCCACACCATCTATTGGTTGTGATGTTGTAGATTTTTCTGTTACAGCATTTCCAACCACACCAACCCCAACTCCTTCTACTTCTACTTGTGTTACGGGAATTGATTTTTCAATGAGTGGATATACTCCCGTGACTCCTTCGCCAACCTTATCACCAACTATCAGTCCCTCAAGAACTGTAGATGTAGGTGGTCAGTTAACTTATAGATTCTTCGACGAACAGTTCACTTGTACCTCAACAAAGGTTCTTAAAGATTGTCAGAGTGATTTGGAATTCTATGTTAACGATAGTTTAATTTTCAGTGGTACACCAATCTCGGTTGGAATTACATTCGGCGCATACCTAAACGGTGACTTATTCTGTTTGACCTATGTAAGAGATGATAACAATATTTCATCTAATTCAAATGTTGATTCGATTGTTCAAATTTATGGAAACTGCACAGATTGTAAGTTTACATTGACACCAACACCAAGTGTTACTGCATCAAACACTCCAACACCGACTCACACACCAACTTCAACTCCTAGTCCAACACCGACATATCAGGTTCTTGTTTATGTGTTTGAAAGTTGTAACCCAAATCAGTTTGGAGTACCGGCAAATGTTATCATACAGACACAACCCACAGGGTTCAGTATTTTCTCAGGTCAATCATTTAACTATCAGGGAACTTGTTGGAATTATGTTGGTTCGTTCACAAGCTACAGTCCTGAGTATAATACAATCATTACAAATTATACTGGTAACTACTTCAACACACCAAACCCAACTGTTTATGGAAGTTGTGAAAGTTGTATCGCCTTGTCAACACCAAATGTCACATCTTCACCAGGTTTGACACCAACACCGAGTCCTGTTTCTCTTTGTATAAGTTATGTTGATAATAATTATTTAAATAACTTACCTGATAGTTGTGGTGGATACACAAGAACACAAAATCAAGTTGTTATTACATTATTAAACAATGGAACACCATATCCAGCACCATCAACTGTGACTGTAACATTCGACTTGGAAATAACTGATTGTCTTGGCAACTCAACAGCCGACTTTAGTGTGACAATTCCTGCGGGTCAAACTACAGGAAGTAGAGTTTACGACTCAAGTAATTGTGAGAATTGTCCATACACATCTTTACCTGATACAGTAACAAAGTCAATTCTTGGAATTTCATCCATAACCCCATCAACAATTTCTGAGTGTTAATATGGCGGTTGTAGTTTCGATAAATGCTCTTACTGGTACATCTCCTTATGATGTTTATGTATGTCAACCTGATGGCTCAAGTTGTTTTTATATGTCAAGAATTACAACGGGAGACTTACCATATGTTTTTGATATACCCGCACCATATGACAACTCAAATGAATATCTTCTTAAAGTTATAGATGCGTCAGCTTGTGTTTTAACAGGAACTTCGGCAATTTTTTTTACCCTGACCCCGACGCCTAGCCCAACAACCACACCAACCGTAACCCCAACAAATTCTCCCACAAATACATCCACACCGACCAATACAGCGACAAACACCGCGACAGTAACTCAAACCCCAACTAATACACCAACTCAGAGTTAAAGATGAAATATATCGATTTATATTTATAATAAGTGTCAATTACCGTCAACATATCAACAATAACCGCAAACACACCGTTTGAAGTTTTCTATTGCGATTCTTCAAGTGGAAGTTGTGTTTCTGTGGCAACAGTTGCTGCAGCCCCATATCAATTCAACGTCCCAAGTCCCAATTCAGATACAAATTTTGTGGTAAAAATTGTTGATAGTGCCGGTTGTATTGATGGTATGACAGTTTACGTTACCCCAACACCAACTTCAAGTGTGACACCAACATTAACACCGAGCCCAACTGTGACCCCAACTATTACCTCGACATCCAGTCCAACTCCAACCCCAACCAAAACTTTACCTGCAACACCAACACCAACGGCAACAACAACACCAACACCAACACCATCTTCAGTAGTTTATGCGCATCAGATAGGTAGATTCACCTATCCATTATCAACAAGTGCTTGTTTGGATACACTTTTGGATGCCTACTATTATACTTCTTATTTAGATACACCAACTATACCTGTGATAGGTGCGCAAGTTTATCAAAATGTTGTAGGTGGCACATTACTCAATCCTGTAAATCAGGGTAGTCTTTGGAGAAAAATGATTTTCGGTTTAAGTACATATTCAGTACAGATTGATTCAAGTGGAATCATAATCAACTTTATTATTTGTTTGTAATGGCTTGTACTACTTGTATAAGATGGATGGTGTGGAATGAATCTGATTTACCTCAGATTTTTTACTCATACTCCTGTAACGATGGTACAACTTTACAAAGTTCGACAGTCCAACCTGGTAATTTTTACAGTGTTTGTGGTTGTCAAGAAAGTGGTGCTTATGCAAGTAGTAATGATGTGTATTTCGAAAATGGTGGTTCAGGATTCATCAACTATAATGGAATTCTCCTTAACCCTTGTGAAGATACACCAGAACCAAGTGTTACTTTGACACCATTCCCAACAAGGACTCCAAACCACACACCAACTCCTACACAAATAGTATGTGGTTCAGGTATAACTTTGGGTTCATATTATTACTATGATTGTTGTGGAGTTTTTCAAACAGGTAGTGGTGAAGAACAACTTGTAATACTTGATTACACAAAACCATTCAACGGTGTAACTAAGTTAAACACTCCGGCATCCACCATTTGTGCCACACCAACGGCAACGCCAACACCTCAATCAACTCAAACTGCAACGCCAACTCCAACCGTTACCCCAACTATAACAAAATCTCCAACTGCAACACCTACTCCCACTCCAACACCAAGTAATGCCGTTCTATACAGAGAACAAAATAATTGCCAAGTGTTCACATTATTTCCCTTGGGTGTTGAATGTTATGGAACGAATCCTACATCATCTACAAGTTATGATGGAAAATTATATTTAAGAATTACAGGTGGAACTGCACCCTATGATATAACTTGGCAGGGTGGTCAAAAAACTCCATACCTATTTAACTTAGGTAATGGAACTTACGGTGTTACTGTGGTTGACTACTATGGTGATTTCACGGCAATTACAAGTTGTAGTATGGTCGCTCCAACACCAACTTCAACAACAACACCTACACCAACTCAAACACCATCTCCGTCTCCTGTTTGGCCAACATTATGTATGTACATCCGATTCACTGGCGATGCTCCACAACAAATCCAATTCACTCCGGATGGTCAATTTAATGGTAAACCATCTTGGTCAAATGGTTCAGGAATTTATATGTTGTGGAACCCACAGATATCGGTTTGGTATCTAAGTGGATTCACTCAATATGGTGGAACAATCAATTCACAAACCACTGCAAACGTACCTTTGACAGGTTGGTATAGTGCTGGTGCAACAAAACAAGCTACAGTAAATGTATATGAAGGTGCTTGTTCTTCTGTTTCATTCTTGGATTTAACTACATCAGTTGACGCGTCCACTTGTCAATTTGACTGTGATGGTTCAATCACAATCACACCAATCGGAGGTGTTTACCCATTCCAATATTCAATAAACAATGGACAGACACTTAGTGGTTCAAATGTGTTCAGTTCACTATGTCCTGGTACATACTCAGCAGTTGTAGTTGATGCAAGTGGTACAACGGCCCAACAATCCGTAGTGGTTCCATTTGAAAACTCGACTACTACTTACACTGTTGGTGTGTCTCAAACTTCACAACAATTGAATAATTCAGGATATAGACAAATGACTTGGAAAGTTAATGTCAATCCACCATTACCCGCAGGAGTTACACTTAGTTACACTTTGGGAATTGAAGTTAAACAAACTTTCAAAGAACCTGGCGAATCAACAGCGTTCTATGACAATTTAATCAAGAAAAATACATTAGAGATAACACCTACAACAAGTTTGACCACTACAACAGGTGTAAGACCATACTGTTCGCCGAATAATCAAGAAATCAAAACATATGTTGAGACAACGAATATAAGTATGGTAAGTGGTGACACGGTATCAGGAAGTTCTGTATCTGAGTTATCAATTGATTCACCAGAAAATATCCAAGGATGTGTGACTGAAGTATCTCAAAACTTTGTTGTATCTGTTACTAACATTCAAATAAGTGGATGTAATTGTTGTACGGGAATCAATAATCAGGGAACCGCAAATATGAATCATATTTTAAATGGTTCGGGAATTACACCTTAAAAACCAATAGACAAAATATTTAAGATATAATGGGTTATATAATTAAAAATACTTCAGGTCTTGTCAATACAAGAATAACCGATGTGGGAAGAAGATATATTTCACAGGGAAATTTTAATATCTCATACTTTCAAATCGGGGACAGTGAAGTAAACTATGGTTCTCCATACAATATTACGGGATACAATATCCTTATGCCGGCATTTAATGCTCAAAATGACGTGGGTACACCACAATCAAACAAAGAGAATGTTAAATATCCTGTGTATGTAGAGGGTGTAACTGGAAACACATACGGAATTCCTTTTATGGATTCTAATGTTGATGATGTTTATAACTCACAAGTACCTTTTGGATTTTTTGTTACAGGAAACACATATCCATATTCAGCCCAAACATCTTCAGCCTACACAGTCACTTCGAACTATGTTGTTGAATTGAACACATTATCGGGACAAACATCGGGTATTGAAATTAATTATGATTTTTCGGCACCCACTTCAGGTACACCATCAATTGGTGATTTTATTACTATGTTCTTTGATGGTAATGGATTCAACACAGGTGAATTTGAAACAAGTCCTGTTTTGACTTACAAAATTCAGGATATTTCACCTGCAACAGGAACAACGGGTACAACCACTTGGACCTTAACTTTAGATAGGGCGGCACCAATTTATACTGGTCAGTCTGCGGGAGTTATGGGGCGTTGCTTGATTTATCCTTCAGGAATGACTGAATTGTACGACACATTAACACCCGCTTACTTAGAGACCTGTGGTGAAAATGAAATAACACCTATTTGGAATATGAACATTCCTTGGAGTGAAAGCCCCGCGGGAGTATTCAGTTCAATCTACGAAAGTTTCTTACAATACGGTTCAATATCTTACTTGAGTACCAAACAGTATTTGGGGTATCAACAGAATTCTGGTCAGACAGATACAAGTCAAACTTTTTATTATAACTCTTTTGATGAAAAAGTAGTTGTCGAACCTAACGACCAAAAGTGTATTGCAATTGTTCACTATACAAATCAATCTTTGGATAATGTTTACGGTGAAAAATTTGCAACTCAACCGTTCGACCCGCAGAACCCAACTACTGACCCAGGATTGGCAAGAAACTTCAAATTAACTATACCCACTTTGATGTGGCACAAAACCACAGGAAGTACTATGGGTGAAGTATTCTATATTGACCCACCAGGTTATGACCTGTGTAGACCATATTACATCAAATCAGTCCCAAACCCTGATATGAATGACCCAGGGATTAGATATTATCATCTTTATGATACTAATGCTGATAATAATGGTAACTTAAATAGAATCGGTAAGGTATTCCCTGACCAAGAAATTGTTATTATTGATGATGAAGAAGTTGCTGCAGCTTTATCCTATAAGTCTAATAGAAACTGGACTTTACCTGCCCCTCAATTGAGTCTGATTACACCTAATACTTGTTTTACAAACAACAACACAGGACAAGGTGTGATGAATAACGATGTTGAAACAATGTGGGTTAGTTACAGATTTGATTCGACAGGATTTACAGACTCCTTACATTGTAACTATTACAGTTATATCTTGGGTCCATCAAGTGCTTGTACTACGAACACTCAAAACGTGGCAATTAGATTTGGAAATGAATTTCCATTCTTAGGTACAGGGACCACTACAGGTTTCACAGCGTCTAATTTCAAAGTTCTTTGTCAAATTGTTTCAGGTGATACAAGACCTGACCCTACTTTGTGGAGAGTAATAGATTTTACGGACCAACTATCAGCAACTACTGTGAGTGGATTTATTAACTCAAGTGGTATGACAAGTGAAGTATTTCAGATTACTTTGGAAAATTATACTGGAGCATCTTTTTACAACTTAGCAAACTATATCAATATCCCACAAAACGGTGACCCTGATTTGTTGAACTTCGGAGATGAGTATTATTTCTATGGGAACCTTCAGACAGATATTCAGGCAACAATTTATCAAATGAAATACCTTGTGAACTTGGGAGTAAATCAATTCACATCAAGTTCAAACCCAACCTTTGTTAGAGGTCAAAATCCATACATCACTGAAATAGGACTTTATAATTCAAATAAAGACCTTATGATTATTTCAAAACTACAATCTCCTGAGTTAAGACAAGGGATTCAACAGTTTGTGGTGAAATTGGATTTTTAATATATGGCCAAAAAACTTCAGAAAAATTCCCCGAAAGTTTTGGGTTTAGACGTATCGACTAAAACTATTGGTATTGCACTTTTTGACATACCATCTCAACAATTATTGGAACTCACTCACGTTTCACCATTACCAAAACCAAAACCTATAAACAAAATCGAAGAGTTGATTCTCAAGAGTGGAATCTTTAAACAGAAATTGTATGAATATCAAAACTTAGGTATTACAAAAGTTATTATAGAGGAACCATTATTGAATTCAAATAATGTATACACAGTTGGTACTCTAATGAGATACAACACCCTTGTTTGTAAAGAGGTATATGATGTACTTGGTATTATCCCTGAGTTAATTTCAACCTATAATTCAAGAAAAGCTGCGTTTCCCAACTTGATTCAACAAAACGATAAAGGTAAATTTGTATTGTTCGGAGGGCTACCCAAAACAATAGACAAAAAAGAAGTTATATGGCAGGAGGTTGCCAAGAAAGAACCTCAAATCACTTGGTTGTACACAAAAAACAACACACTCAAAAAAGAAAATTTTGATATGACCGACAGTTACACTTGTGTCTTAGGTTATATGAAACAAGAAAAATTTTGGTAATTCGATTACATATACTATATTTGTAGTATGAAATGTATCAAAGACCAAGAAGTTTCCATCATCAACCAAACCCTCCCCAAACAAAAGGTGGTTATTGATGACCGTGGACTCAGAGGTACTTTGACAATTTCTAAAGTACGTAAGTACAACCCCTACCCTAACATTTTAATTGGCGGTAAATCCCCTGAGTCTTGGGAAATTGAAATCACCTTCGAAGGTAAAATTTTTGCTAAAGTTGATAAGACTGAATGGTTGACATCAGAAGTCTTACAAATGAACAATGTTTCCAAAATCAGAGTAAACAAAGTACTCAAAAGGAAACTTGGCAATTACATTGAAAGAAGACTGATGTTTTGGGGTATCTCAGATTATAAGACAAAAAAAGTTACTTGGATATAAGATGTCGGATGAAGGCGAAGCAATAGTAGAATTACTCCACGAGATTCTTGGTGATGATAAACAACACTACGAATCCAAAGGTCAGATTTCATTTGACTGTCCTGTGTGCGCTTCAGAGAAGGGTTTGGAAAATGGGGATGGTAAGGGTAACTTAGAAATCAACTACATCCGAGGGGTCTATAAGTGTTGGGCTTGTGGTGAGACCTATGGGACGCAAGGACCCCTCGGCAGATTGATTGACCAGTTCGGTACAAAACAACAAAAGAAAATCTTCAACCTACTACGACCACAAGAAGAAGTTGAGAGAGAAAAACCTAAGTTCTTATTGAGACTTCCCGAAGGTTATACAAAGTTCAAAGACTCGAACCCAATTTTTATCCCACATAAAGAGGCAATCAACTACCTCAAGTCCCGTGGAATATCTGACGAACAAATCGAAATGTATGACATAGGTTACACAGTTAAAGGAGATTATTCTTTTAGGATTATTGTGCCTTCCTATGACTCAACAGGTAAACTCAATTACTTTGTTGGAAGGGCTTGGACAAAGAAAAAGATGAAGTACAAGAATCCTGCAGTCCCGAAAGATGAAATAATTTTCAATGAGAGTAGGATTGATTGGACAAAAGATGTATTTTTGTGTGAAGGGGCGTTTGATGCATTCTTCCTCCCCAACTCAATTGCTATGTTAGGTAAACATCTCTCTGACTTATTGTTTTCTAAACTATACGATTTGTGTGAGGGTTACATTCACATTTGTTTGGATGGTGATGCTTGGGATGATGCAGTGAAACTATACAAAACCCTAAATGGGGGTAAACTCTATAATAAAATTAAAATACTAAAACTCCCTAAAGACAAAGATGTTTGTGAATTAAAGGGGGATATCCAAAACTACTACTATGAGCTCGACTGATTTTAAAGTTATTCTCGAACTATCAAAGTTCAATCACATCAAATATTTTGATGAACCACACAAGTATTTCAACGATAAGGGTGAAGAATATACATCCGCAACCACTTTTATTGGTAAGTTCAAACCAAAATTTGAGACTCAAATTATGGCAGAACAGTACGCTGCTAAACGAGGACTTGTCGTTGAAGAGGTTATTTCTGAATGGGATTTGAAAAGGGACATATCAACTGTAAAGGGTACTTTGGTGCACAATATGGCAGAGAACTGGTGGAACAATAAGTCTTTCCCATATGACCCATCAGTCGCAATTAAATCTTTTGGTTACGATATCATCAAAGAAAAGTACGATAAGTGTGAATCAATTTTCAAAAAGTTTTGGGTTGATGCATCTCAAAATTTGATTCCAGTAAAAATGGAATTGGTTGTTGCTGATGACGACTTCCAAATTGCTGGTATGGTTGACTGTTTATTCTACAACAAGAAATCGGGAAAATTGGAAATATGGGATTACAAAACAAACAAAGAAATTAAACAAAAGAATGATTTTGGACAGTTTTTTCATAAACCAATCTCTCATTTGGATGTGTGTGAAATTAACACATACTCACTTCAGTTGTCGTTGTACAAATACATTATTGAAAAAAACACTGATTTGGAAATTGGAAACTGTTATTTGATTTGGATTAACGAACAGAATGAGAATTACAAATTGTACCCTTGTAAGGATTTGACAGCAGAAGTCAAATTGATGATGGAAAAAATTTGATAAGTAGAACAAAATATATTATTTTTGAAAAAAAAGTATTATGGCGAAATTTGATGAAATGGTATCCAAATACCCCAACGTTACTAAGACGATTGCTGGCAAATTCAATTTTGCGGACAATACACCGACAAAAAAATACCTTGAATATTTGTTCAAAACTTGGAGCAACAGAAGTACGCAAAGTGTAAGTTTTACAAGTGCAAACTTAATTGGTTGGGTTAAAGATTTCGACGAACTTAATCATCTTATAGATAACAAGGACATATACTCCTCTGTCTACAATCAAGTTACCCATCTTGCTTTGGTTGTGACAAGGGCTAGACATTTACACAATGAAAAATCTTTCGACAGAGAGAAACACATTCGTGTGATTAAAGAAACTGAAGATTACATCTTTTTGGAACCATTGACCTTGGAAGGCTCAAAGAAATATGGAAGTGGTACTCGTTGGTGTACTGCATCAAAAAACGACGGAGGCACTTTCAAAAGATATTCAACCAATGGTTTCCTTGCCTACTTAATTTCAAAAAAACCCGAAACTATATCTTCCCCGAATTACAAAAAAATTGCGTTCTATACTGACGAATCCCGAAACCTTATGTTTGGAGAAATTCAAATTTACAATTCAGGAGACGTTACAGTACAGGATTCCACAATGGTTGATAACGGTTGGAAATGGGAAGATATTTTCCATCTGATGATTGAGTTTAGGGCTTTGGCGGTTAACAAGTTTCGTAGAAAAAAGGCACAACAAGAAATTACCACTTTTGTCAATACACTTAAGAAAATTGACCTGAATCACTTACAATCAAACTTGAAGATACTCACCGATACCACTTTGAACCAACAAATTGTTGTTAATGTTGAAGGGGTGATGGAACAACTAATTGATAAACTTCAAAAAGAAAATAAATTTTTAAGTGCAAAAAATGAATAACGGACCTATGCCACAAATCAGTATCAAAGATGCTGAAACAGTAAGATGTGAATCTTGCCAAAATGAAACTTTTCAAGAAGTTCTTGCTTTCAAAAAAGTAAGTAAACTTCTTACGGGTTCCAAAGAAGATTCTTTAGTACCAATTCCAGTTTACAAGTGTGACAAATGTGGTCACATAAACCCTGAATTTGCAGTTCCTGAATGATTAAAAGATTAGTACATTTCTCAGACCTACATATTCGTCTTTTCAAAGACCACGAATTGTATAAATCCATTCTCATCAAAGCTTTTGATGAGTGGAAAGCACTTGCACCTGACAGGATTGTATTTACTGGTGACCTCGTACATTCAAAAAACCAAATGACACCAGAGTTAATTGATGTTGTTGCTTGGGTTCTGACGGAGTGTTCGAAAATTGCAAAGACAATTCTCATAATTGGTAACCACGATTTTTTGGAAAACAATACTCAAAGACTCGATGCATTGACACCAATTATTGACTCACTGAATAATGAAAACATTTCCTACTATAAAAACAGGGGTACTTACGAGGATGAGAACATTGAGTGGGTGGTTTATTCTCTTATGGACCACAACATCAAACCTGAAATTCCTCAGAATGACCGAACCAAAATTGGTTTATTTCACGGACCGATTATCGGATTATCTACAGATATTGGGTATAAATTTGAAGACGGCTTTGATAGTAATAACTTCTCTGGTTTGGACCTTGTTTTATGTGGTGACATCCATAAGCGTCAGGTATTTGATATTCCCGGTAAGAAGAAAGCTTATATGGTTGGGTCAACAATTCAACAAAACTATGGGGAGACCTTAACTAAACACGGATATGGTGTTTATGATGTTATGGAAGACAACTATACCTTCATAGACTTACCCAATCCAAAACCATTTCTTTCATTTCGTATTTCTTCATATGAAGACTTGGAAACAGGAACAGAAAAATTAGTTAATGCCTAAGATGGGTTCGGATGTAATCAAAGAGTTAGTCTTAACTAAAGAAGAATCTGCAGACTTAGTAAATTTCTGTAGGTTGAACAAGTTAGAGATTGATGATGTGATTGCATCCGCATTTCGCCAAGGTTATAGAATCGAAAAATATGGTTTGCTGGGAAAAACGGGTGGAGAACAAGAAAAACGGGTGGAAATTGAGGTAATTCGTGAAAAACGGGTGGAAGTTCCTATCGAGGTTATAAAAGAAGTTGAAAAAATAATTGAGATACCAATTGAAAAAGAAATTATCAAAGAAATCATCAAAGAAGTTCCAGTTGAAAAAGTGGTTGAAAAAATCGTGGAAGTCACTAAAGAAATTCCTGTTGATAGAGTCGTCATCAAAGAAGTCGTCAAAGAAATCCCAATCGAAAAAGTTGTTGAAAAAGAAGTCTTCATAACTGACGATAAACAAGTAAATGAACTGTTGTTAAAAATACAACAGTTGGAATCTGACAAACAATTATTTTCCACTAAAACACAAGAATTAGAGGAACAAGTGCAAAAATTTTCCACTATAACGACAGAAAACGAAAATATTTTCCACTATAAAATGTCTAAGAAAGATGAAGAACTAGATGAACTTAGACGAACTTTAGACGAACATTCAAAAAAACCGCCTTTAGAAATTATCAAAGAGGTGGTGATAGAAAAGATTGTTGAAGATACTAAATCACAAAAACTACAAGAAACTTTAGCTAAACTAAGACAAGATATTTTAGACAAAGACAAAAATATAAGTGACCTTGAATCAAAGATTTCTCAACTGATGGGGTTACAACAAGAAAAAAAAGCGTTATACTTAAAAGGTTCTAATTTAGACGATAAACTTTATAAATAAAAAAATGATACTATTTGCTTGGATTTTAATGGCTTACGGAATCTCACAAATTCTTGTGTACGGTTCCATTTTTAGTAAACTCAGGGACAAGATTCACCAGTTAGCCGCTGATGAATACACCCCATTTCAACCCTTCTTCGAATTTTTCTCAGGGTTAATTTCTTGTATGATGTGTACATCAACTTGGGTTGGGTTTTTCTTGGGATTAACTATTTTCTCACCTACCTTATTTCTTTTCGAAACACCAATTGAATATTCTTGGTTTTTTGACGGATGTATGGCTTCAGGTGGAGTTTGGGCACTAAATGCAATAATCGAATTTTACGAAAACAAAAATAATTAAGATGGGAAAAAGAGATAAAGAACACAGAAAAAAAGTTGCTGCAAGAAACCAACAAATCAAAGGTGCTCAAAAGAAGTATCAAGAAATGATGAATGAAAAAATGATGCAGTACCTCAAAGAGATGAAAGAAAAGAGTGAGCAAGAAGTTGACGCACCAACAACACAGTCAGGTTTCACCTTGGTATAAAATGGACTTATTCAATCCACCAAAAAATTACGATTATAGGACTATGCCCAAACAAATTCAGTTAGAAGACTACGAAAACCCTTATGTTCAAGTGGTGTGGGAAGACACACCCGAAAACTTTACTCAGGAAAGAATTAAAAGTGTTAAACAATATTTCTCAAAGAAATACAATTCTTTGAATGTTAATGTTATTACCAAGACCATTCAACCTGAAAATGTTAACCAAACGGTAGACGTTTCTTTTAATATTATGGATAAGAACTATCAACGGGAGTTGATAAAAAACTTGTTGGAGGCAAAGAATCAAGGTGAAAACTTCGACAAAGTAATTGCGATTGATGGTTTGGTAGATAATAAGTTACTCGTTGAAGATGTAGAAGTGTCACCATTCAAGAAATGGTTTATCAAAAAAATTCACTTTTCGAACTTCTTGAGTTACGGTGAAAATCAGGTGTTGGATTTTGAAAAATGTGGAGGTATTACCGTGGTTGAATCAGACCCACCAAACTTTGGTGGAAAGACAGTTCTTACGGTAGACTTGTTGATGTTTTTATTTTTTAATACAACGACTAAAACACAAAAAGCCGAAGAAATCTTCAACCGATTTACTGACAAAGATAAAGTTTCAGTAAGGGGGGAGATTCTGATTGATGGGGATGAATATATAGTATCTCGTAACATCGAAAGAAAGAAGGCAAAATCAGGTGATTGGAACGTTAAAACTGAATTAGATTTTCTCAAAAAACTTCCCGATGGGTCGTATCAAAATTTTACTGGTGAACAAAGAAGAGAAACCGAAAAGTTCATTAAGAACTCAATTGGTGAGTTGGATGACTTCTTGATGACCATTCTAACAACGGCATCAAACCTTGAGGAGTTAATTGATTCAAAACCAACTGCCCGTGGACAGGTTCTTAGTAGGTTTATGGGTTTGGAGTTTCTTAAGAAAAAAGAAGAAGCTGCGAAGGAAATCTATAGTGAATTCTCTCGTGGTATGTTATCAAACGTTTACAACACAGAAAACCTTAAACAGGAAATAGAAAATTGTAAAACTTCTATTTCTGAGTTGACCACGACTAATAAAACTATTGAACAGGAACTCGCCAATGTAACCGAAAGATTGTCAAGAGGTCAGGAGTATAAAGATGGACTACTCAATGCGAAGCATAGTGATATCGATAAGGAGTTGTTATCATTAAATCCAATTTCGTTGAAGTCAGACATTACTAATATAGAAGGTGAGTGTGGAAACATTTCGGAACAAATCAAAAAAGTTATTGTTACTGAACCCAAACAGTTCTATCAGGAGGACAAACACGACGAAATAAAGAAAAAGTATTCTGATTTAAACATATCTAAGTCACACATTTCAATCCAAATTGAAAGTATCGATAAGTTAACCGCATCAGTTTCAGGTGGGATTAAGTGTGAACATTGCGGAATCGAACTAATCAATGCTGAGTTGACAAAGGCGAGAATTTCAGAAAAAGAGGAGTTAGTTTCCAAAATCAATAAGGTAGGTTTGGAAATTGCTGAAACTGAAACAAAAGAAAGGTCTTTCACTCAATTGAAAAAAGATTTCGATGAGTACGAACGAAACAAGTTAGTTAAAGAAAAATACGAAGTTCAATTAGAAGCTACAAAATTAAAACTTGATAGGGCTAAAGACAAACTCAAAAGATACGAAGAGTCTCAGGAAAAAATCAAAAAGAACTTGGACTTAGATGCTCAGATTGTTAAGGCTCAAGTTAGGATTGACGACTTGATTAATACAAAACGAAACAAAGAGAGAGAACTTGTTCAAAACTCAAATCAAGTGGATAATCATAACACAAAAATTACTCGTAATACTGAGTTGATAGAACAAATCTCTAAAGAGTTCGAAAAAGAAAAGATTTACAAACTGTATTTGGAACTATATGGTAAAAATGGTATTTCAAAAATTATTATGAGAACTATGATGCCTGTTATAAATCAGGAATTACAAAGACTACTACAAGATTCCTGTTACTTTAATTTAGAAGTTAGAATCAACGATAAAAATGAAGTTGAGTTTATTATGATTGATAATTCTACAGGAATTGAGAAACTTATGGCTTCAGGTTCAGGATACGAAAGAACTGTTGCGAGTATGGCTCTTAGAGCGGTTTTGAGTAAAATTTGCTCATTACCAAAACCAAACGTAATCGTTTGGGATGAAGTGTTTGGTAAAATCTCGAATGAAAATTTGGAAATGGTTGGTGAGTTCTTTATGAAAATCAAAGACTATTTTGAGAAAATTTTTGTTATCACACACAACCCCTTGGTTTCGAATTGGTCTGATAACATTGTCAAGATTGAAAAACGTGACAATGTATCAAAGGTTGTCCAGTAAGTTTGGAAATCCCGAATAATAGTTGTATCTTAGCACCAAATTAGAAAAAGATGCAATATACAACCATTATTCTTGGAGATTTCAGTGATAACAAAGTCGCACGTGAAACTGCAATGATTATCACACCGATTGTTGATTCTGAAAATTTGAACTATACTAACACGACCGATGTTTTGGTACTTTGTTTTGAATCAAGTTTACAACAATCAGAAGTGTATGACTACGTAACCGCAGCACTATATGGGGAGGTTAATGGAATTTTTGTCAGTCAAACTGACAAAATGTCAGTATTTTTGGACAAGGGAATTAGTGACCACCTTTATGGTAAAACTGGTACAAATGTTGACCCAAATTTGTCTATCGATATGCAAAAAGTTAAAGATGGTTTGGAAGGTTTTTCTCCTTTGGATTTTGTGGAATTTGAAATCGAGGATGATGAAGATGACGATGATGTTGACGAAATCCAAAAAATTCTCAGTGAATCAAAAAAGAAACAACAGATACCTAGTATTGATGACCTATTAGACAAAATTTGTGAAAAAGGTTACGATTCACTAACTTCGAACGAAAAGAAACTTTTAAAAAAACTCAGTAAATAATTCCTATGAAAGACAAAAATCTATCCATTCCTATTAATCAAGAAGAGATTGCTTCCTATCTCAAAGATATTCGTAAAATCAAGGTCCTTACTCCTGACCGTGAAAAATTACTGGCCGAAAGAATGTTATCGTCAGATTTGACTTTGACTGAAAAACATCAAATTGAACAGGAGTTACTCGTTGGTAATTTGAGATTTGTAATTACCGTTGCTAAACAATATCAAAATCAGGGTCTTGAACTTTGTGATTTGATTGCTGAAGGAAACTTGGGTCTCTTGAAAGCAATTGAAAACTTTGACTGGTCAAAACAACTAAGATTTATTTCATATGCGGTTTGGTGGATAAGACAGTCGATTTTACAGTCCTTGAATGAAAATGCGAGAACTATTCGACTACCAGTAAATGTGGTTCAAGAGTTACAAAAGGCTAAGAAGGATTTAGAACGAAATGGTGTTGAACTACCTGATAAGTTTGTAAACTTACCCTATACTATTAACTACGATGACCCATTGAATGAAGAGGGTGATACATTACTTGATATTATCAAGAATCCCGACTCAATGGCTCCTGATGCAGGATTTAATACCCACGAAGTTTTGAAGGAGAAACTACGTGAAATTTTAGGTATTCTTGATGATAGAGAGAAAGTTATCATTGAGGATTATTATGGTTTATCGGGTAATACAAGGACCTTAGAGGATATTGGAAATGATTTTCAACTTACCAAAGAGCGTGTTCGACAAATCAAAGAAAAGGCACTTCGTAAACTCAGAAACGAGTCTCAAGAACTGTTTGACTATCTATAAGGTTATAAAAAGATATTTATTATAAAAAAAAAGACTATGAAACAGTTTATCAAAAATAATTTTACGACTATTGTATTAGTTATTGCACTTTTAAGTTTACTCAAGGGATGCGGAGATGCGCGTGAATTATCCAAAATAAAAAAAGAGATTCAAGGAATCAAAGATTCATCAATCACCATCGATGAGTTTCAAAGAGAACTCCGTATTTCAGGACTTGAAGCTGAAAAAAGAATGATTCAGGCTACTGACAGAAAACTTTTGGATGTTCGTAGACAAACTGAAATCGAAGAGGAAATCAAAAAACTAAGTAAAAAATAATGAATTGGTTTCAAAGGAATTTTAAAACGCTCATTTATACTGCGTTCATCGTACCAATCCTGACTGTTGCGTTTGTTTCTATATCTCACGTAACAATTTGGTATGGTATTACGAACCCAATTAGTTGGGCAATTTACCTGTCAGTAGGTATTGAGATTGCTGCTCTTTCAGCTCTTGCTGCTTTAAGTGCTAATATGGGACGTAAAGTTTACTTCCCTTTCGGAATTGTAACCTTGATTCAGTTCTTAGGTAATATCTTTTTTGCATACCAATACATCGATATTAATTCGACTATGTTCCAAAGCTGGGTTGAAATGGTCGACCCTATTGTAAGTTATATTGGTGTTGAGTCTGGTAATCTTGTATCACATAAAAGATTCTTGGCTTTCTTTGCTGGAGGTATGTTACCACTTATTTCCTTGTCTTTCTTGCATATGTTAGTAAAATTTGAAGAACAGGACAAATTAAATAAAATTGACCCTTCGAAAGTCGATATTGATGAAGTATCAATTGAAGCTGGTAAAAAAGAAGCTCAAGACATCGAGGAATCCGAAAAGAGTAAGTACACTCCTAATCAAGAAGAAATTGATAGACTTCAAAAAATACTGAATGATATGGAGAAGAAAAAATCTGAGAAAGTAGAAGAAACCCAAGGTCAATCTGAAATAAACCGTCTGTCCTACTCAGGAAGAAATGGTTGATACAATTGCATACGGTAACTTCAAGACTGAAAAAAAACTTAAAGAAAAAGGGCAGATAATACTTTGCCACACATCAAGGGAGGTTGGGGAATACTTAACCTCCCTTAAATTTAGAAACAGTGGTAAGTATGATAAACTACCACACTATGTTATAACAAGAGATGGGAGACTCTTAGAAATACTCTCACCGAACTATGTTTCAAATTATCTTATTGATAAAGACATAAAGAAACGCCACATTATTGTTTGTTTAGAAAATTTAGGTTGGATGAACAAAAAACCCTTATCAGATACCTTTTTGAATTGGATTGGTAATATTTATAAAGATAAGGTCTACGAAAAAAAATGGAGAGATTATTTCTTGTGGCAACCTTACACAGACATTCAGGTAGATAAAACTGTAGAACTGTGCAAGGAATTGTGTGAGAAATTTTCGATACCTAATAAATTTGTGGGACATAATACGAAAATCGATGGGATTGAAAACTTTCAAGGTATTGTATCAAGAAGTAACTTCAACTCGAGATTTACTGATTTAAGTCCAGCATTTCCTTTCGAGGCTTTTAAAACAAAAATAGAAAATGAGTAACCTTATGAACGAAAGATACGATGAAATTAAAAAGTTGGTAAACAACTCTCGTATGTTAATGGAACAACTAAATGCCGAAAAATTAGGTCCCTACAATGTTGCAAAAAGCATTGAAGATAAAATCGATGATGATGAGGAAGAGTACGAAACTTCATCAAAACCAACAGGAGAAAAAGAGGCTGATGACGAGTATGTACAAAAATATAGAGTATCAGGGGGAATCATAGCGATTCACGGTAAAGATAAATCTGATACCGATATCACAACAGACGACAAAGTTGCTTTTCAGGAAACTATGGATGACTTTACCGAGGAGGTATCAGACTTGGTTGATTTCAATCAACTGAATGTTTATCCTACTACGGTAGAATGGAGTGGTAAAATCATCGACAGAGATTTGGATTTTATTTACACGATTGGAGAAAGTTCTGGTACATACATCAACGGTAATATGTTAAAAGTAGATGATGACACCTTAGAGACAATCAACAACTTAAAAAGTTTCTTTGAAAAATTCAAAAGCAAGTGGTCAAAAGTTTTGGCATCAAGAAAACAAACTGTTGCAGATGAAGATTAATTTGGAGTCTATATTGAATTTTATAAAGTCAAACTATAAATCAATTGCCAAGGGTATTGTTTTATTGTTTGTCTTATATTGGGTTATATATATCCTTACACCATCTTTGAAGATTAGTGAAGAGTCACAAAAAAAACTTGACGAAATTAATCAGGAAATAAAAAAATTGGAAGAGGAACAAGTAACCCTACAATCAAAGATTGAGGAATACGAATCACAAGTTGAAGAGGTTGACCAAAACATCGAAATAATCAAAAACACAAAAATACAAGTATCCAACGACTATGGTAAAAAAATTAATTCTATTACTAAGTATTCTCACACTGAGCTTGACAAGTTTTTCACAAACCGTTACTCAAACCTATACTGATACTCAGAACATTCTTTTACCAGTCAGAGTTGCTAAACAGGTTGCAAAAGATTTAGTTAAAGGTGATTCCTGCTTTGCTCAGTTAAAATTGGCAAACAACCACATTGTTGAATTAGAAAACAAAACAATTTATCAGGATACCATCATCAATACTTTCAAAGTTAAAGAACAAAACTATTTGAGTTTGATTGAACAAGAAAGAAAAAAAACTGCAGTATATCAGGACGAATTGAAAATTGCTCAAAAGGAAATCAAAAAACTTAAGGCAAAAAGAACATTCGGAAGAATAATAACTGGCGTTATAATTGGGGGTTTGACCTATTTATATATTACAAAGTAATGGCACTATCGAGTTCAGAAGTTAAAGAGATTGAAGTATTGGTTCGTAAAGAAATTAAAAACTTTATGAATGTTAATACTATTAAACAGTTTGAAGATAAACTTATGGACCACATTGCTAAAGAAATTAAGAGAGGTAAATTGGAAGGGGACATTAAAGAAATCACCCTGAAAATGTTTAGAGAGTTTTACCAGTTTATGTGGATGAACCGTTCTTATTGGGAACCAAGATTAAGAAACGCTTAATTTATGAGAAATAGTTCCGAATTATTTAAACAAGGTATAATGAAGGCCTATACCGAACAATCGAATGTGAGTCTAAATTCTGACACGATTAAGGATATGGCTAAATACACACAGGCTGTAGAGGGAGAAACCAAAGAAGCTACAGGTGCTGCATCGGCAGGTGCGTTTTCAGGACCTTTGTTTACGAAAGAGGAAACAAAAGAAGATAAAGAAAAAATTCCTGGAGGTCTATCTAAAGGAATGACTTTGAGGGACATTGCAGAAAAACACGCTCAGGACGGTTCTACCGATATTAAATCAGAAGATAAAATCGACGACACTCTCCAACAATTAAAAAAACAATTAGCTAAAGGGATTAAAGTTGAATTAGAACATACTGATGACATCAAGTTTGCGATTGAAATTGCAAAAGACCATCTTTACGAAGACTTAGATTATTATACAAAATTGAGTAAAATCGAGTCTAAAGAAGGTCAGGTTTCTAAGATTGAGGCAACAGAAGCCACTGGAAGTGGTTCTGTTGGAAGTTACGAAACACCTGCGTTCATTGCTAAAAACAGTAAAAATTGGAGGGGTGGTAAGAAACCTTTATACAAGGGTGGAAAATTTGTTAAAGTGAAAGAAAAGTGTACAAAGTTCCCTTATTGTAATCAGGGTGCGGGTGCAATTAAAATATATGAGAATGAAACACTCGAAAGTGTAATCAGTTCGGTCAGTAAAAAAATTGGTGTTGAAGAGCAAATCATAAGAAGAATCCTCTACAATAACTTCAGGAAGAAAAATAAAAACTAATCTATTGTAATACAATTGATATTTATAAAGAAAAAATAAAATGAAGAATTTTTCAAAATACTTAGACTCTGTGGTTGAAAAAGCCTTAAATGAAGCTTTAGAATCTAAAGCCGATAAGATTGTTTCTGAAATTCAAAAGAAAATGGCAACAACTGAAAAATTACACGGCAAACAAAGTAAACTTGATGTTGCAGAACCTAAGGGTAAAATTGATGCCGAAGATTTCAGACTGTTAAGAAAGAAAAAACAGATGAAAGAATACACTATGGGTGATGATGATTTAGAAGGTGTAGAGGGATATGGTGATTTTTCAACCGATAGTCCTAAAATTACACCCAAAGGTAAAAAAGAAGTAAAGAACGTTGGATACAAGTATGCTCATAAAGTGGCTAAAGAATTCAATGAAGAAGATGTAGAAACTACAGAAGGAAATGAGTTCTCAGGTGAATTGGAGAAGGCAAGGAAAGAAGGAAAAAAGACTTTCAAAGTTGGTAATAAAACTTACCCAGTGAAAGGTGAATCAAAAGAAGGTAGAGACGAATTTGATGGTAGAAAGTCAAAAGTAATCGGTGTGTATTCAAATATCGATAAACAAAGAATGGGAGAAGGACAGATTGATGAAAAATGGAAAGGTGATGTTGATGTTAAAAAAACTGGACAATACTCCAAGATGAACATTGCTCAAATCGACGATGAAATCAAAAAATTGAAAGAAAAAAACGAAAAAACTAAAGACAAAGACGGTAAAGTTTCTGATAAAGATAAAACTAAAATGAGTCAACTATATTTTGCTAAAAGAGCAAAAAAAGATTGGCCGGGGAAAGGCAAGAGTAAAGTATCAGAAAATGTTCAGTTGACTGAGGAAGAAATCGTTGAATTAATTGAAATGCTTGTGAAAGAACAAAAAACAAATATCGAAAAGAAAAAATCAACTGCTCAAACAGATTTGAATAAAGTTGAGAAAAGCAATAAAGAAATTAATGACTCTCACATTGACGATGTTGTTAAAAAAATGAAGACTTATCTCAAAGACCAATCAAAGGGCGACTACACAATGAATCCTGAAAATTTCCCTCAAGGAAATGGGGAACTGGGTGAAATGAAAAAGAAAGCTTACGTTGGGTCAGATGCTGTTGAAGAATACATTGAAGATTTTGCATATCCAGGTATGACTAATTTGGTTTATGATGAAATTAAACCGAATGATGAATGGATTGAGGCGAATATCAAAGGGACATCCAAAACAGGAAACGCAACAAAAGATGAGGATGGTAATGCTTTAGGAAATGTTGTTCCATCTGAATTAGGTGAAAAAATGTACAAAAATTATAAAGATAATGTGTACGGTGCAGAACAGATGGATGCTTCTTATAAGAGGTATCCACAACCTGTGGACCAAGCGGGTGAAGAAACTGAAGAAGGAAGTTTGGCTCTTAAGAAAGGTTCTAAGAAATCTCAAGATTTATTCAGAAAACTTGAGTCAGTTGAAAAGTCAGAGGAAATCCTTAAAGAGGAAATTCAAAAGATGAAAACACTCGTTGGGTACAACAAAAAGACACAATAATTGTTTAGAAAACATAACTTTAGTTTAAATTCTCCATAGACCCCTATGGAGAATTTTTATAATTGGATGATGGTACCTGTTCCCAAAGATGAAGTGGAGATTTGGTTCAGTGTTCATAATATGATACCTGAAAAGATTGAGTTGTATGGAGACATATTCCAATCGCTGACTACTTTGGTTTTAGAAACCTATTTAGGTGAGGAAACAAATGAAACCAAAATCAGAATGTCGGATGAAGATGTAACTAACCATTTCGATTGGTGTTGGAAAAAAACAATAGAAAGTTTTGAGAAGGAAAATATTTTGATAGATTCTGAGGGTGAACATAAAGATTACGTAAAATCTTTTTTCTTGGAAAGTTTTTATTATCAGAAAGATTCTGAAATCAGAAGTGCTGTGACAGTTTTTGTGGACGACCTTTTTAACATCGATAAAGTGTTTGTTAAATCGGACTTAGATATAATCACAGAAATATATAAAGTATTTAACAGGACAGTAATTCACATATAATCTTGATTTTTGACACACTGGGATTAGATTTCCCATAACTAAATAAACAAAAATAATTTATTAAGATGGAAACATTAAAAAAAATTAAGGAACTTGCTGAAACACTTTCAGTTGATACAGAGAAGTTCTACAAAGGAAACAAAAGTGCGGGAACAAGAGCACGTAAAGGTTGCCAAGAACTTAAAACTCTTCTTCAACAGTTAAGAGTTGAAATCTTGGAAGATTCAAAAAAGGACTAAAATGTTAAGTTTTGACTCACTATTTTTATTCGTTTTTATTTTCTGTTGTTTGACTTTAGTGAGAGGTACAATTTTGTTTTTAGGTGTCCTGTTGGGTAATCAACCTCGACCAACCAACAGGAACCTATTATTTTTGGGTCTTTCCATTAGTTATGTTTTGACTTATATTTTGAAGGTATGAATTTATATAATCATTTATTTAGATTTTCAGACTACCTTGTATCAATCAGAAGATTAGATACACATATATCGATGGATTTAGCCCTACCAACATCTTGGGGGATTCCCAAGTCAGTTCAAGAAGTGGCTCAGATTGTTCCTTTTGAATTTAACAAAGAAGGTCACAGAGGGATTAGTTTGGTTTGTGAATTTGCAGAATCTGAATTTGAAAAGGTTGTTTTGGTAATCAACAAGATTATCAAATTGAACAAAGAAAAAGAAATCAAAAATGAAATGTTCGAAGAGGCAGTTAAAAGTTTGAGAGCCACGTTTGATAAAAAAGATTTAGACACTTTGAAAACATTAGAATTCAAGTTTTCTGATAAGCCTATTATACCTGAAATAAAAGATGGAACAGGAGAAACTTTTGAATTGGTTGAAGAGTGAAAAATCTAAGGACCAAACTGAATTGGACCGTGAAAAAAAACTTTTTGCGAACCAATTATTAAAAATGAAGAAAGAAGAATTATTCAATAAGAAAAAACAATCTTTATGGACGAAAATCAAAAACCTGCTTTGGGGGAATTAGAAAAACTGGCGCTTCTTTCTGATTATATCTCAGACATTTTTCCTAATGGTGATGCCATCGTAGTTTACGAACTTAAGGAGGATGACTACAAAAAAATGATTTCCAAGTTTAGGGAAATCGACCATCATCACAAACAATTTACAATAGAAATTTCAGGAGTTGACTTTCACTTTATGTTGACCGAGGAAAAGTAGTAAATTTTCTATAAAGACTTTTCTTATCAAAACCATTTTCTGATAACAACTTCAAAAGGTATTTTCTTTGGGGAGTACTTGTATCAGTAACAAACATACAATCTTTACGTTTCAACGAGTAAAATTTTTCTGAGAGAATCTCAATGAATCTGATGGACTCCTCCTCAGTTTTCAAAGAAAATAATCTGTATTCGTCATCTTTTTGAATTACAACTTTGTTGTTCAGACAGTAAACTACCTTCAAAGTATCTACACCTCTTAAATACGTTAGGATTTCATCCAAAGTTATCTTAGTTTTCTTTTTTACATCAAATAACTCTTCTTCTAAATTGTAGGGTGATATACCTAACAAACTAAATTTGTCATCATCAAACTTTACCTTGATGTTACGACCAAATTCATCTTTGATAAAAATTAACTCGTCTTTGGAATTTCCCTCAGCAATTAAACCAACAGCGAAACTACAGGGTTTACCATTTTCAATCTTTTTTGTAAAGGAGACATCCTCAGACTTTTTCTTCAAGTTATCAAAAAAGTCTTTAGCATTTTTGAGATTAGAAAATTTCTTTATTATTTTTCTCTTAACGTTATCCTTGAATAACACAACAAAGTACTTAGCAACCATATAATGAAGAACTATTACGAAATTTTAGGAGTAAGTGAAGATGCATCCGATGCTGAAATTAAAAAGGCCTATAGACTCTTATCTAAGAAATATCACCCAGATGTAAACCCTGAGGGTGGGGAAAAGTTTAAAGACATTGCCGAGGCTTATACAGTGCTCTCAGACCCCGAAAAAAAAGAACAATACTTTTCTCAAAAAAATAATCCATTTGCAGGTTCTCAGTTTGAAGAGTTTTTCAAAAATATGTTCGGGGGTGGAAGTCAAAGAAGAAGAGTACCTGACAAAATCATAAAAATCAGTATCGACATTTTTGAATCTTATAAAGGCACGACCAAACAGATTAACTATCAGAGAGATATTGCCTGTAACGACTGTGGTGGAAAGGGAGGAGACCAACAGATTTGTACTCATTGTTCAGGTGCAGGATTTATTACACAAGTATTTGGTTCAGGTTACTATCAACAACAAGTAAGACAAGCGTGTCCTCGTTGTCAAGCTAAGGGTTATATCCTCACGAGATTTTGTCATAGTTGTAGTGGCGTAGGTACCAAAAAGAATTTCGAATCAATTTCTGTTAACCTTCCGTCTGGTAGTGACAACGGTCAATTTTTCAAACTTGAACAGAAGGGAGATTTTCAACAAGGGATGTATGGAGATTTGGTCCTACAAATCAACCTTGAGGAAAATGAATCATTTCAAAAATTTAATAACGAACTTATTTATAACCTTTTTTTGAACTTAGAAGACCTCAAGGAAGATTTCTATAAAGTTCCACATCCTGATGGGGAATTGAAGGTCAGTGCACCAAAACAGTTTGACACTACAAAACCCTTAAGATTAAAAGGAAAAGGATTTCAGGGTGGAGATATGATTGTTCGATATAATGTTAGGTTTGAAAAAAACCCACAACCCACTGAATAAGTTTAACTGAAGAATAAATTGTTGAACCAACAATATAAAACCCTGCAAGTGCTTGAAGCAATTGTTTGGTTGTAAAAGAAGTTACCGAAGTTTTTTTACAGTCGTGACAAGCCATAGTATTTATTATATATGGAAGGATTAATAAGAAAAGTCTTAAAAGAATTCATACTTGAAAAAGAATTCAAAAAACCAAGAAAGATGAAACAATCGTATTGTAAAAAAACCCCTTGTAGCAAGATGGGGTTTTCCCAAAAAGCGTCTTGCCGCCCTTACAAAAATTGTTACAATTAATTATTTGTTCGTATCACGGATTCTTCGGTAGTCCTCCGCAGTGATAGTTGTTCTTGAAACAATTACATAGTATTCACCACTTCTTTCAACCCAACGCTCTCTACGAATTGGTTTCACTTCAGACACAACCTCTGTTTGTTGTTGTCCTCTATGTTTCTTCTTTCCCTTGACGCTCTGTGCGAATGATGGTAGAACCATAAGTCCCAACATCATAACCAAAATTATCTTTTTCATCATATCTTTTTTATATTTGGTTTATGGAAAGTGTTAACACTCTCTTAACATAAATATAACATTTCATAAACAACAATCAATTTTGAAAAAAAACTTAACATTGGGGGTTGCTTTTGTTGACTTAAACATTTATCTTTGTAAAAAAGAAAATTTATGTTGAGTTACATCGGAGGTAAAAGTAAAATTGGAAAATGGATTGTTGATTACTATCCAACAGATATGGAAACATATTTAGAGACATTCGGAGGAATGTTTTGGTGTTTTTATAATATGGACTTATCGAAGTTCCCTAATCTGAAAAAAGTTGTTTACAACGACTTCAATCCCCTAAACCACAATCTTTTTAGTTGTTTACAGAATCCCACTGAATTATTACGGTCAGTAAATTCAATCCCTTGTCAAGAATTGGGAGTATCGGTCACTCCTGAATTATACCGTGAACAATTTCAACAATTCCAAACTGAACTGTATGGGACTGGATTTACCATTACATATCCAAACTATGATGTTGCCGCAAAATATGCATACATCCTGACATCAGTGTTCAGCGGTTCAAAACCCGAATCATCAAACTTCATTGACCTTAAAGGAAAGTATAAGTCTAAATTTTTGACATTCCGAGATAAGTTATCTCAACCTGATTGGATAGACCATTTTCTAAAGATTACTGATGTTGAGAATATGGATTTTGAGACTGTCATCGAGAAGTTTGACTCAGAGTCAACTTACATCTACCTTGACCCACCTTATTGGAAAACAGAGAACTATTACTCGAATCACGACTTTGACAGAGATGACCACGAGAGGTTGGCAAACTGCCTTCACAATGTTAAAGGAAAATTTTCTTTGTCCTATTACGATTTTGAATTGTTACACCAATGGTTCCCCGAAAACCAATACAGTTGGCAGAAAAAATCATTTGCCAAAGCTGCTGGTGCGTCCAAAGGTAAAACCCAAAACGCTGGTGAAGAGTTACTTATTATGAATTATCGTTAATTCTTCCCTATCTGTATATTTATTATCAAAGATTCGACTAATATGAAATTTACTAACCTTTTAAGAAATATGATTCTTGAAGCTTCAAGATTTGAAGTCTTGATGGATAAATTTGTTAAGAAACCTTTAAAGAGGGGGCAACAACTTGACCCTAAAGAAATTGAGAAAGAAAAAAATAAAATTCCAAAGGATGTTTTTTTCGAATTAATTCAGGCCGACCCGACTTCAAGATTGAATAATGTTGATTTACAGAATGCACTCCCTGAGGACTTAAATAAAGTTAAGGTTGGTGCGTATACTCCTTGGTTAATTAAACAATACCTCAATGTTACTACTGAAAGACAACCCGGTGACCAAGGTTACGAGGCCGAAGTAAAACAAATGAGAGAGAGGTTTATGGAAGACCTTTATAAAATTCCTGAAGAATTAAAAAAATTCGATAGATTCAAGGGTAATTTACCTGTGGATAAAAGAAATATTGCAAATCTTTCTGTTATGGAACTTGAAGATTTGATGGCACCTTTCAAGTTAGAAAAAACTAAAGGAACTGCAGAAGAAAAAGAAGTTGCAAAAAAATCATATGAATATCCAGGTTCTGAGGTTGTATTCCGTGGAAAAAATTGGACGATTGTTAAAATTACTGATTGTGGACAATTAGGTAAAGACGCCGCCTGTTTCTTCGGTGGTTACAATTTGAAATCTGGTATTGGTGAAACTAATTGGTGTACTTCTGGACCTGGTTTAAGTTACTTCGAAAACACATATTGTCCTAAAGGTCCTTTATATGTCATCCTACCTCACCAAGATACTCAATATGGTGAAAAATCAGGTCTACCTGCTAATAGATATCAATTCCATTTCCAAACAAATTCATTTATGGATAAGAATGATAGGCCTATCGATTTGATTAACACTCTTAATGGCCCTATGGCTGAAACCAAGGCTTTCTTTAAGAATGAATTTGCGAAGGGATTGACTGATGGCACTACAGGTGATGCGTTGAAGATAACTGATTTCGAACACGGTGCTGTAGGTAAGTTTGTTGCATTGTACGGATTAGAGGAGTTATTCAATAGTGTACCTGATAACCTTAGAGAAATTACAATTTCTGTTCCTGATAAAACTCAAGTAGATTTGAATATACCACCATCAGTTGGTAGATTCAAGAATTTGATTTATTTATCACTTAGAAATTGCGTGAGTGAAATTCCACCACAAATTTGTGAGTGTAAAAATCTTTCGTTTGTCAGCTTGATTGACAACCCTAATTTGAGAACATTACCTGAGTGTATGGCTGATTTACCTAAGTTACAGATTTTGGGATTGAAAGGCTCTGAACAAGTCTTTGATAACTTAGGACCCGCATTCTCAAGAGAAGGGGTTAACACAATCACAACAGGTGGTAAACCAGCATACATTGATTTCTCAGAAGTTAATCCTGAAACAGAGGATGAGTAATCTCTTTTCAGTTAACTTCCAAAGCCTTATAATTTGGGTGTATGAATGTTGATGTGAAAATCTATATGGCTGGAGTTAAGAAATTTTTTGATTCTAATGAGGAAGACTTGAAAAACTTAATACCCTTGACTAAAAAACAAGAGTTTTATGAGTTAATAGAATCTTTTGCAGAGAATAATGTTGAGAAGGGAGAAGAAATCCCACTCACTCAAAAACAGTACATAGACATCTGTCTCAAACTTAACGGAGGACCTCCGAAGAAAAAAAAGGTCTCAATATTTTTTGAAAATTCATTTGGTAAACTTTGTCTGAATTGAAATATGTCGTATCTTTGTAGTGTTAAACAATTACACAATGAAAACACTTGACATTTCCCAAATCAAATCTTTTGCTCCCGCAGTATTTGCAACCGCACCATCAACCAAGATGAGTGAAAAATATTCTTTCATCCCTACGGTGGATGTTTTGGAATTGTTCGACCAAGAAGGTTGGAAAGTATCTGAGGCCAAACAATCAGGTAAAGGTGCACATAATTCACACCAAATTCGTATGAGTCACGGTGAGCTCCCAAAAGTTGGTGACTCCTTGGTCCAAGCAATCATCAAGAATTCTCACGATGGTTCACGCCAACTAACAATCGGAGCTGGTCTCTACCGATTGGTTTGTTCTAATGGTTTGACTGTACCTCAATCAGTTGCAGATGAATTCACCATTCGTCACAAAAACATTAACATCGGTGAGATTCGTAGAATCACCGACGAGTTTGCAAAACGTCTCCCTATCCTTACCAGCTCTGTAGACAAGTTTCAATCAAAAATTTTGACTGAAGGGGAGTCTCGTGACTTTATGTCAAAGGCTACAATGCTTCGTTGGGAAAAAGGTTCAGTTCCCACATTCAGTTTGGAAACTTTATTGAAACCACTCCGTGTTGAGGACGAAGGTAATTCTCTTTGGAAAGTATTCAACGTAGCTCAAGAGAAGTTGGTACGTGGTGGAGACCCTTATCGCACAGTCGGTGGTCGTAACTCTCGAGTTCGTAGTTTGAATAACTTTAACAGTGTTAATAAAATTAACACAAAACTTTGGGAGTTGGCAGACACCTACTGTTAAAATTTTGGGGAGGGAAACCTCCCTTTTTTTATCTTAATTATTAAATTTAGTTTTATGACAGTTCGCACTCCAAAGTATATCAAAATGATTGAGAAAAAAACTGATAGTGTATTTTCAGTTTTATCTATGAATGATGTCTCAATTGAAAAAGAAAAATTGGACAAAATGATTTTGGTATACTTAAATCAAGCTTACCCTGATGGTCATACCAAAGAACTCATTTACAAAACTCCAATCCCTTTTTATTTATATCTAAAACAAACCGGAGTAGAGAATCACTATCGTATTGAGTGTTACTTCAATCCTGATAATATTAATGCTGTCAAGATATTCTTGAACTCACTTTCAAAGAAAAAAAACTAATTATACAATATGGAACAAATTACATCATCTCAAATCAGAGAAAAAATTCAAAATAAAGAAAGTTTTGTACTTGATATGTTCGCCACTTGGTGCGGACCCTGTAAGACACTCTTGACTAATTTAGAAATTGCAAAAAAGTCATCTTTGTCTGTACCTGTCTATAAATTTGATATTGATTCTGACAGAGACTTTGCAGTTTCAGAAATGGGTGTTCGTTCAGTTCCGACATTGAAATTTTTCAAAGGGGGAGAAATAACCAACACCAAAGTTGGGGTAGTACCCGTAAACGACCTTGTTGAATTAATCAATTCCTAATGGATAGGATGATTATTTTGTATACTATGGAAGGTTGTCCATACTGTATGCAACTCAAGGAAATGTTAACTAACGAGGGTATTGAATTTCACGAAAGAGATATAGATAAACACGATGAGGAGTATGATGTATTTTCAAATATTGTTGAAAATGATTTTGTTCCTGCGGTTTTAGTTTTAGAGGGGGATATGGATAAACCTGTCACTTTTATGTATGCTCCTGAAAGAGATTACAATGAATTAACAGAAGCCGTGACACTAATTAAGTGTCACATAAAGGGTTAAATAAAAAACCCATAAATTCTTCCCTAAATCACTATATCTGGTATTTATAGGTATAAGTTAAAATTCATAGATGGCTAAGAACATAACAATCGTACCAGGTAATCTAAGTCCTGCACCTGGCGGTAATCCATACTTTACGTTCGAGAATACAGGCTCATTCAATATGCAAATATTGGTGGGTAGTAAAGGTGCGTTAAAATTTGGTAATACTTTACTTTTGGATGCTGGAAACTTGGCTGGTGCTGGTGGTGAGTGGAACGTTGTTGATTTACTTAGAGTTGGTGGAAATAACGTATTGAATAGTACAGGTAACTGGGTTGGTCCCACCACAAACATCGTTGGATTTCAAGGGGCGACAGGACCTACAGGCGCTCAAGGTGCTCAGGGAGCACAGGGCTCTCAAGGGGCACAAGGAACTCAAGGACCACAAGGTTTTGTTGGACCACAGGGTGCTCAAGGTTATGTAGGACACCCTGGTGCTCAAGGTGCTGTAGGACCTCAAGGGGCTCAAGGTAATACAGGTGCTCAAGGGGCGATAGGACCTACGGGTGCTGTTGGTTCTACAGGAGCACAGGGAAATACAGGAGCACAAGGTGCCGTAGGACCGCAAGGAGCTACGGGTAACACAGGTCCACAAGGTAATACAGGTGCTCAAGGACATACGGGTGCTCAGGGTAGTACAGGAAATACAGGAGCTCAAGGAAATACAGGTGCACAAGGTAACACAGGTGCACAAGGAGCGACAGGTCCTCAAGGTGCGCAAGGTAATACAGGTGCACAGGGTGCTGTTGGTCCACAAGGGGCGACAGGACCTCAGGGTGCTCAAGGTAACACAGGAGCACAAGGTGCGGTCGGACCACAAGGTGCTACAGGACCGCAGGGTTCACAGGGTAGTACAGGTGCACAAGGTGCCGTTGGACCAACAGGGAATGTCGGACCTCAAGGTGCTCAGGGAAATACTGGTGCTCAAGGTCATACAGGAGCACAAGGTGCTACGGGACCTCAGGGTTCTCAAGGAAG